>Ga0123341_1000425_pt1 | contig 25200 bp, 22 predicted proteins | sample Turbeapinknodule_FD_89959 | JGI IMG/M metagenome (GOLD analysis project Ga0123341, IMG submission 89959) | Root nodule microbial communities of legume samples collected from Mexico - Turtle bean Mexico pink nodule | ecosystem: Host-associated > Plants > Roots > Nodule | place: Mexico: Nepantla...
AATTCGTTCGAAATGGTTTTCAAACAAAGCATATGGTTCAAGTACAAGTTATTTAATTAAAATTGAAGTGTTATCTAAAGACTTACTTTAAACTGATTATGCTAAGACTTCAATTATTATTAAAAAAATATAAAAAAAATTACATATAAAATTATGATTTGACTAAAATTTATTAAATTAAATTTATATTATATATTTTTTTAATAAAAAAACTGTGTTAAAAGCATATTACAAAATAGAACAAAAGATGAATAAAAGGGAACAAAGATGAACAAAAGAGAGTAAACTGAAGACAAAGGATATGAGAATGAATATATCTTATTTCTTATTATTCAAATCAAAACAAATGTCTGAATATATACAAGTAGTACATTCATTCTAAGTTTTAATTAAAGAAAAAAATAATCAATAATTAAATACTAGAATCATATCACACAAAAATACCTTATTATTTAATTATGATATCCGTATCCTTTAATAAAGCGGAGTAGATATGTTCCTGACAATTGCTACTAACTTTAATGTACGTGAGTTGATTTGGTAAACCCACTGCCGCGTGGTTCCACGCGCCGCAGCAGCACCACCACCGTGTCATCGTGAAAGGCGGGAGCAGTAATGGCTTCTTCTGGATTTAAAAACCAAGTGTCCCCATACACACCCATTTTCTCTCTCTACGGTTTAATTCATTCGTTGGGAGAGAGAAAGAAAAAGAACAAGAACATCATAAGAAAAAGAACAAGAACATCATTCTTTGGTGAGGAAAGAAAACTCTGAACTTTGGAAGGTAACAACATAACATCGAGATTCTTCTCAGAGACTGATTTGTATGGAAAAAGCCTTTTGAACGATGCTAATTCTCCATTTAATTGTTGAGGTGGGTTGAAAAGGATGCAAATGGTCTTTTAAGCTCGGAGTTTGTTGTTTTTTATCATCCCTTTCATTTCAATTTACTTTATCTTTTCATGGACACTTAGTTCTGTTATTCTATGTGTATCCCAATTCAATAGTTGAATTGGGGTTGGGATAAGTTTATAGATAAGTACTTACAGGAGATGAGATAAAAAGATAAAATGAATCAAGCTTCTTTTATACACTATATTTGTATTTCAGTTTTTTTGGAGAAGTAAAATGACATAACTTTTATAAAGCTAAATGCAGAAGTTGCTTTTAGCTTATGGAAGAAATTTTCAGTTTATTTATCTTCTTATTCTTGCTTATTACAAGAGCTTACTGAGAAATTCATTCAAACAAGATTTTAGTTCCAAACTTGTGCGGGACTGATCTTCTCCTAACTATTGAAGCAGGGTCCACTGCTTTTGGCTTCTATCTGAGTGTGGTGTTCGCTGTCTCTCATAATGCAAAAGGCCAAAGAGTTAAACATGGATTAGCACTATTTTCATGGTCTGAGAGATGGAGAATGATTGCATAGAGGAGATGGACATTGAGGCTCTTCCTTCAATGTGGCCTGAAGATATTGGAACTGATGTTGGAAAGCAGTTTAATATAGAAAAGCCTGGAAGGGACCAAGACATGTTAGAGGAGGTTACTATCATAGAGGAGCCAACTATAGTTGACTTCAAGCGTCTCATGGAGCTTACAAATTTTACAGAAAAGGGGTCTTCTCAGTTGGCGTACCTAATGAAACATTGGGAGTACAAAGAGGCCAATGTTGTGCGTCTTCTCAGGGAAGAGCTCGACAACCTAAGCAAACAAAGGCAGGATGTTGAGCTCAGGAAATTGGAGATATTGGAAGAGCATCGATTTGAGGAAGAAAGATATGGGGGTGATAAACGCCCAGTTTCTATTTTGGATGACGTTTATGATGGTATATGGCCTGATATACCTTGCAGGAAAAGTGATGCTGTGGTTCAAAACAAGAGGAACGAGGTTGATGCTGAGAATGACACTGTCATGTACTGGAAACAGCGAGCCTTGCAATTAGAGAAGCAGCTGGAGGCAAGTATCCAAAGGGAACAGATACTTGAAGAAAAGTTGCAAGAAAGTATAGCAAACATTGAAAGGCAGTCCTCACCGGTGGAAGAACTGTCCCAGATCCTGAAAAGGGCAGACAATTTCTTGCATTTTATACTCCAAAATGCACCTGTTGTTATTGGCCACCAGGTAAATCAGCGTGTTGAGTTTTTCTTCTTCATTTGAAATAACTTATAGAATAATCATAGGATATTATGACTTGAAATCGATTATGAGATTTTGAGTACTCTTTTGAGTACTTACAAGCCAGTAGGCACTGCTTAATGAGGGCTCTTTTAATCTGCTTGATATTTTTGTTCCAGGACAAAGATTTGCGCTATTGCTTTATATACAATCATTTTCCAAGTTTACAAGAAGAGGTAATGATTCCTGTTGAAACTCTTGTCGGAAGGTGGTATGATTTATGTTGCATAAGTTTGCTTTGTTCTAGTTGTTTTCTATCAAAAGCTGCTGAAAACTGAGAAGAAGCTTATTTTTCTCTCTTTTAGCTCATTGCAAAGGACTTTCAAGCATGGTTAAATATCTTAGCTCTTTAAATTACTCATCTTTTTCAGGACATCATAGGAAAAACAGATGTTGAAATATTCACGGGAGCTGGTGTTAAGGAATCTCAAGAGTTTAAGAGAGAAGTTTTGGAAAAAGGATTACCTGCAAAAAGGGAAATCACTTTTGAGACAGAACTGTTTGGGTCAAAGACATTTTTGATATATGTAGAACCTGTGTTTAGCAAAGCAGGGGAGACAATTGGAATAAATTACATGGGAATGGATATAACAGATCAGGTAAATATGTTGTCTTCTTTTTATCAAGTTTTACTTACATTTTTTTGTTTTTAACTAAGTCAAATGGTGTGTGATCCATATATCGAAACCTCACTTAGTGGGATAAAACTTTGTTGTTATTGTTGTACTTGCATTCTTGTTCTTGTAAAGAGAAAAGTTATATTTCTTAAAAAAAATGCAGGTGAGAAAAAGGGAAAGGATGGCAAAGATTCGGGAAGAGATTGCTGTCCAGAAAGCCAAGGAAACAGAGCTGAATAAAACCATTCACATTACAGGTTCAATCACTCAGTCAAATCTCGTATATCAAATTTACTTCAATTTGTTCTTGCAGCAAGAAAGTTTATTATGTTCCCCTCCTCCTTTTAATAGAGGAAACTATGCGAGCAAAACAAATGCTGGCAACAATGTCTCACGAGATAAGATCTCCTTTGTCTGGGGTTGTTAGCATGGCTGAAGTTCTTTCTAACACAAAGCTTGATTGGGAGCAAAGACAACTCTTGGATGTCATGCTATCTTCTGGAGATTTGGTTCTTCAACTTATAAATGACATACTTGATCTTTCCAAGGTTGAGTCAGGTTATAAATCTATCCTTGTTCCATTTCTTGCTAAAAGAAATCTGAGTTATGTAAAATAGATTTTAATCATTCTGATAGCAACTTAAGCTACTTATGGTTAAGACAAAATAGTGCTTTAGTTTTCTTACTTTAGGCACTGATATTTTAAATTTGACCATTCTCCAAAATCTCGTCTCTATGTAGGAGTCATGAAATTGGAAGCTACTAAATTCCGGCCAAGAGAGGTAGTCAAACATGTACTCCAGACTGCTGCAGCTTCATTGCAAAAAATACTAACCTTGGAAGGCCATGTAACTGATGATGTACCTATTGAGGTGAGGACTTAGTAATAGTTACAACGTTAGCTGTCACATATTTTGCATCGTTATTGTCCTTATATGCTGGATTGATTCAATGTAAATATTGTCACATATTTAGCATATTTTTGCTCCAAGGTGTATTAGTAGCATAAAGATGTGTCACTCGAAACCATGACTTTAAAATGCAGAGCATTATTTCAGCTTATTAGTGCTAACTGATTGCAGTTCATATGGTTCACTAATAATTTCAGGTCGTCGGTGATGTTTTAAGGATGCGGCAAATTCTCACAAATTTAATTAGGTACTGAGCTTCATGTCATTTCTAGTCTTGTTTCAATTAGTTTGTCACGTAAATGATCAAAACTTCTGTACTGTGATGCACATATATATAACAGAAGAAGAAGAATTATATAATGAAAGTATTTCTGATGCTAACATTTTGCAGCAATGCCGTCAAGTTTACCCATGAAGGAAAAATTGGAATAAACCTTTACGTCGTGCCAGAACCTACTTTTGCAAAGGCAGAATGCATCCAAAAGATGACTTCAAAGCATTCAACTATTTCAGTCAATGGTTTGAAAGAAGAGAAATATCTCTCAACGCCTCAATGTGGCAGCGATAGAAATCTTCTTGGTGGTTGTCAAAAACATGATGATTGTCCCAGTCAAAACCATGCATTCAATGATGAATGTAGATCACCGGTCAAAAGCGAATGCTCAATGAATGGAGACACTGAGGAGCAACCTTATTCAGCTGGAACAACAGTGTGGATACGTTGTGATGTATATGACACGGGCATTGGAATACCAGGTATGTAGTGAGCATTAGTTTTTATTCATCACAGTCACCACCCTGATTTCTTATCTTCTGTTTGTTTTAGAACTTTACTTTGTATTCACTAGTTTGAATTTTCTTACAGAAAAAAAGTACTCATCAGATGAATATTTTTTCCATTTTGTAATGCGACAGAAGATGCTATACCAACCTTGTTTAAAAGGTACATGCAAGTCAGTGCAAACCATGCTCGAAAGTACGGTGGCACAGGGCTAGGACTAGCAATATGCAAACAGCTGGTAAATTGAAAATGACATTTCCTTCTCCTAAAAAAAGGTGGTATTTCATTTGTTTTCTCTGTTTACTCAATTGCTAATGTTTCTTTGCACCTGTAATAGGTTGAGTTGATGGGGGGTCGTCTAACCGTGTCTAGCAAAGAACACTATGGTTCTACCTTCACTTTCATACTCCCTTACAAGGTTTCAATTGCTTGTGATAATTCTGATGACCAGGATGAGCTGTCTGATGTAGAGAATAATGATGCTGCATCTGATGATACAATAGAGAGTTTCTTCCAATTCCAGCCATGCACTTTGGGCTCTCTATTCTCTTCTAATGGATCTAGCAGGACACAGATGTTATTACCAAACAAAATTGGCTACACAAGCTCCCACAAACCTGGTGGCTTTTCTGAGAGTTTATATTCAATCCTCTCGAATGATATCATGTCAAAAGAGACATGCTCAGTTGATGATTCATCTTCAGTTGTTGATGGTCCAGAGACGTCTGAATCGGCCAGTTCATATGGTCACAGCTCAGAAACAAAGAACAGAAGTTTAGTTGGCAGAGATAAACTGCAGCAAGATAAGGCTCATACTTGGTCCATGAATGGTTATGCAGATTCCTCTGAAGCAACTGTGGCAAGTGGAGAAACCCAACAAACATGTCAGGGTCATGGGAAGACCAACACAATTGTCCAATCAAGCAACAGTACACCAGGAGTAACCAAATCCTCATTAAGGCCTAAGATCCTTCTTGTTGAAGATAACAAGATTAATATCATGGTGACACAGTCCATGATGAAGCAATTAGGCCTTAGCATAGATGTTGTGAATAATGGAGTGGAAGCTGTACGTGCAGTTCAGCGCAGCACTTTTGACCTGATTCTGATGGTAATTTCTGGGATCTGTAATGGAATCTTAAAAATCTCTCTGTTCATTCTTTACTATTATCTTTACTTGATATGAGTTCTACTAATCGTTTCGCACCTGCATTTCATAGGATGTCTGCATGCCAGTTATGAATGGTCTTCAAGCAACCAAACTGATTCGATCTTTTGAGGAAACAGGCACTTGGGATGCTGCAAGAAATGCTGGAATCGAGCAAAGTCTACCAGATTCAGATTATGAATGTTCTGAACCTTCTAAAAAGCGGATTCCCATTGTTGCTGTGAGTAATCAGTCCCTCTATAAATATGTCAGCAAATAATTGAGATCTGTGATGAGGCTAAGCTAAACACTCTTTAGGCTGATTTTAACTTGATATTGGAATAGTTTCCTCTCTAGTAATTTTTGAGAAGTAAATGATCATTGTCTTAATGTTTATCACAATAATGCAGATGACAGCAAATGCTTTCTCAGAGAGTGCTGAAGAGTGCTATGCAAATGGATTGGACTCGTTTGTGTCAAAACCTGTAACTTTCCAAAAACTGAAAGAATGTATTGAACAGTACCTAAGGTGATATACTGATATCCTTGTAAATTTCAGCTAGTGTATAAAAGAATATATAAAAGCAAAGGAAAGTTTTGTAATCAATGCATCATGTTCCGAAGGGAGTGCATGAATAATTAGTACTAACTAAGTGCCTTGGATTAGTTGCAGTAATAATGTATACCTACTACTCTTATCAGAATCATACACAAAATTTAGTCAACATTCTACTGAGCTTCTTTATTTCAACCTAAAAGTTAGAAGTGACCCTTGATTAAGTTTTATAAATTATTTTCAACGTATTTACCATTTAAGTAATTCATACAATTTAATTGAAATTTTAAATACTTAAAAATAAAATTTAAACACATTAATATTTAATTTTCATAACTGATATATTTTCATTCTTAAGTTTTACTTATATTTGAAATATTTGTATAATATATAAAAAACTACCAACTTCAATTAAAGTATATTGTATTGTACATTAGGAAGAATGATATTATTTTCTTATATCTATGATTTGTGTCTCTCAACTCAAGTCAAAAAATGTTATAATAGTTACTTTTACAGTAACTTACAATAACTTACTTTGAATCTATGAAGTAGTTTCTGGTGTTTATGAACTTGTATCATAACCATCTGTTTCCTCCCACAAACTTGAACGTGTCTTTCTGTTTATGAGCGTACATTTTAAGTTTTTTGGCTAATCTAAAGTATATGGAGCTTCCCCAACAGTAGAACAGCGTAAAGACGCATGGCAGAACCACAGTGGCAGTGTTTAACCTGAAACTGGGTGATATCACTAACATGGAGAACACGTAGCATCCAGAAAATATAGAAAGTGGTAAGGTCACGAAAACACTGATTCGCCCTCGTGGCATGAGAAAACATATCATCAAAATCGAAAGATAACAGGAGAATGTATTGAAGAACCAGAACCAATTGAATATTTGCATTTTCATCACCACTTTCCCAATTTCTTGCGTTGCTGCATACTCACTGTGCTTGAATGATGTGCTGATCTTCTTAGAGTTCATGGCACTGCTCTCTCCTTGGTAAACTCCACCAGGAGGGCTACGCACTGCTTCGTACGTGTTTGTTGCGAAAAGAATGGCCACCACCAACAAAGCATTGCGTGTGTCGTTTGATATTCTCTTTCTGAGGCGAGTGACTGAGATTGCTATTCTCTCGTTGAATGTGATTTTTGTTCGTAGCTCTTCCACGAGTGTTGTAGTAGCAACTGAAAAGCCACGTAAAGCTCCACCTCTCACTAGCATGTCTCTGATTTCTGCACTGTGTGCCTCGGTTTGGTTAATCTCAACTATGTCCAATGCAGTTGATTCCTCAAAGTTCTTGCCATTTATGTCTATGTTGCTATCTATCAACAATTTAACTGCCTGCACAAAGAGTATAAAATGCACATCGTTGAAATTTGCTGATTCATATTCAAAACTCTATTCTACTTCAACATTTCATCAAAGTAATGATGCTAAGGAGTCTTTTCTCTTCAATGTTTTACAGTTTAACTTCTTGTTCAGCAAAGTTTATCAAGTCTATTGAATTGAGCTCATGAAGGATCATCAAAGCCACTCACATTCAATAACACATGTGATATCAAAATGAAAACATTATTAATAAGCACCACAAGAAAAAGAAAAGGGTTGAAGGATATAGTGGTTCATGCCTGAGGGAGGACTTTGAGAACAGAAAGGTGGAGAACGGTGTTGCCTGCCTCATCCTGCCAGTTCAGAACCCTTTTCTCCCGGTTCTTAGCATGTCTTTGGCAGTTTCTCTGAAGCCATCCAACCAAGACCTCCAAAACCTGAAACTGGTTATGTTTCACAGCAATATGCAGCGTGGTCTCACTTCGAACAGTTACATCTTCAATGGAATCTGGACAAGCCGATAAGAACTTAGCCACGAGATCAGTTCTCCCAGTTTGAGCTGCAATATGCAAAGGAGTGAGACCCTCCCTCCCTTTGATCCTAACAAGGTCCTTGTTGATCTCCATAAAGCGACACACCATTCTGTGATGCTTGTTCTGCAAAGCAAGATGCATGGGGCTAAGGCCACACTGGTTCAGCTTCCATGCAAAGGAGGGTTTGAGTCTCATGACCTCAGTGGCAAAACTGGCATGGCCTGCAGCAGCAGCAACATGCAGTGGAGTATCAACAAATGGCATGAAGTCTGTGTGCTCCAACACATAGGGTTGCATCTGAATCAGTTTGTAGAGCAGGTCTATGTCTCCAACTTGTGCAGCTGCAAGCAAAGAGTTGTTCATGATTATAGTTGACAGAAGCAAAAACTATGGTTGGTTTAAATATCTTGTTATAGCTCTTTGCGCCCACCATGATCCCGTGGACCTTACGTTCAACACCCTCAAGTCGCTTCTTGCTTTTTTCATAAACAAATAAATCAATTCTTCTCACCGTATTTCTCAAGTTTCAAAATTATTACTCATTCTAAATAAAGTAATACCAACTAGTTTTATTGTAGTTGACATTATTTTATTTTAATTATTTTTTAACAATTATTTTTAAAAATTAATATTATAAATAAAAATGGAAGCTTTAAACTGATCTCTTTTAAATGAAAACTGATTTAAGAGTGGTGTTATTAAATAATGTAAAATTAATTACATTTAAGTTTATTATAAATAAATATTTAAGTTCAAGATAAGTATGAGCACTTTTTTTAATCGAAATGTTTTATGGAGACAAAAATAAAAACCTCCATCAATATTATAATATTTAATAGAATTTGAAATAAGATTAACATAATATTCTTCTTGATCTATCGTCCAATGTTTTTAATTAGTACTATGTTAAAAATACTAAAAAATAGTAATTATTACATATAATAATTGATATTAATAGTATGTACTTTTAATTAAAAGATACATGAATTTTTAGGCTTTTACATCAGTCCAAACCACAAGGCATATTTTGACACTCTCACATTTTTATAGGCAGGACAGTGTATTTGCTGGTTGTTTTGATGGTAAATGTAGATGTTGGACTTGCTAGTTGGTGTGCTGGTTATAGGCAGGACAGTGTATTTGCTGGTTGTTTTGATGGTAAATGTAGATGTTGGACTTGCTAGTTGGTGTGCTGGTTGAGGTTGACTTTGTATGTATAAGAGTTGATCCATTTTGTATATCCTGTGTATGCATAAGGGTTGATCTGTCCTGAAGTGGTTCGCATTTATATTTTTGTGTATGTATAAGAGTTGATCCACCTTAAAGTGATTCGGATTTATATATTTTTGCTATTGCTGATAAAAAAAATTAAACCTATTATTATTTAATTTTAAAATTTTATTTATACTTGTCATTTTCATCTGAGTATAATATTTTATTATTTGAACAAGTTATTGTTTAAAAAGGTTGGTGTTGAATCTTTGTTTCACCATTCGGACCCTAGTTCATTTCATCTAAATTTCTTTTTGATTTTCCTTGGCATTTACTCATTGTGAAGGGTGGACATTGATCTTCGTCGCTTTTTGAGATGGACAAGAAAATGCGCTGCAATGATGGCCTTTGTGTTTGGTGAAGTTCTTCAATTTTCTTATAAATCAAAGTCAATTAATTTTATTTTCTCGAGTCTAAATTTTGCTCCTGACATAAATGCATTGGGCTCATAATGACGGTCTTCATTAGGCTACTGCAGTATACTTCCCTTTAAATTTGGTTGGTAAATGGATCCGCGTTTCCTTTTTCATAAAATTTGACTGGAAGAGTATGATCCCAAAACAAATAAAAAGAAATTGGACCAATTCCAAATATATTTCTTCCAGTCAAGTAACAGATTATAAAAATATATGAGTAAATGATTAAGACTAGAATTTCATTATTTCCATCCAAGACTATAACTTGGTAATAGTCCAAACACATCCAGAAGTTACAAAGTACTATTTTATTTTCTTTGAAAATTACGTGATTTGACGGAGCCTTGACCACAATTCAGTACTCATCAAACATTCGAACCCACCTAGCTATCTATGTGGGTTAGTTACATCAGACGACATAATTAAACTAAAAAATTATGACTTTATTCTGTCAGGGAAATGGTACGGAGAAATATTCACTCAGTTCAGCAAACACATATTCAGAAGCAAATCGCTCCATATTAGATTGACCCAGAAAACAAAATAAAGATAGTTTTAGTTTGATTTACGCTGACTGTAACGTTGTATTCCGGAGACATCTATGATCCCCGGTGGGAAAACAGGATCTGTAGCAGCTCTAACAGCAACTTTTGCCACCGCAGTAACATTGACAGGAGGTGTCAATAGAGGCCCAATAAGTGGGATCTGGTGCAATGGTTTAGCAACTTGGAAAATCTACAGCAGTCAAGTAAAATTACATATGAACAACAAATTTATTGAGCTGGTATTCAGGAGAAACTAAATCGTTTTTAAGAATTAGACATTCAATCAAAAACCGGAAAAGTAGAAAGTGCTATGCCATGAATGTATACTGCAGACATATGGATTCACCGACATCCCCCCATATTTTTAACCCTTACGATAACCTCCCTCGTAAAGTACATGCTCTAATGTATTCCAAACGCTTAAAAGAATCAGTGTAATGTAAAAAGAGGGTTAACCAATTAAAAAAGGTAAGTGTAGGGATAGAAAAAGTAGAGAATTGTTTGTACAATTTCACAAAACTTAAGGAGTGATTCGTATAATTTACTCTAAAATTAATGTCAAATCATAGAAGGAGAAAAGTAATGTCTGCAGTATTAGCGAAGCTCGTGAAATTACCGTTTCCAATGGAGATCCAATTACACCAAGGGGTAACTTAATATTCCCAACACTTCGAGTCCCGTAAATAAATCCTGGCCTTAGAATTACTCCTGAAAAAAACATGTAATAGGGCAATCATATACGATCATAATACTCCCTAATACCGAGAATCACGAGAAACGATTTTTACTTTCTTGGAAATATCTGCAATAATTAGCTAAAATAGAATACAAAACATCGAGAATGAACCATGAACCATGGCAGGTGCATGAGATCTAACAGACTTTAGAATAGGTTATGAATGCCTTTAATACTATTTTTTTTAAAATTAAAATTTAAACTTAACTCAACCTCACAAAATTGGTTCATAAAAAGTAAAGATTGTACTTATTTATATAATATAATTTGACTAGATATATAGAATCTCCAATTGTTGTCATTACCTACTAAGATAGCAAACACATTAAAATATTAAGAGTAGCCTATATTTGATTTGGACCTCAGGAGCAATGTTAAGAACTGAATACATACCTCCATAAGGAAATTTGCTTAGGAGCTCTGTTTCAGCAGCTTTCTGCATCAATTAAGAATATATAAAAACGTTTCAGCATCAAATTTACGAATTTTTTCTTTAATTTATACATGATAAAGACTGCAGCACAAAGAGAATTCAGAATATCTCAAATAGACGACTGAAAAAGTATAATTATCAGTGAGAAAAAAAGAACTAGCCAACCATTTAAATCATTATGTATCTCTTTACATGATCTATTACAGACGATGAAAACTCTAAAGATGGAAGCTCGCTCAGATTGAGGAAAGACTATGTCAATGGCTAGTTCACTTGAAGTTAAAAAGGAGGTTAATCAGTAAAACCATCATCAGGTGAATCTTCCAGAATCAGGAGGATGCACAATAGACATATTGAGGGGAGCAAAAAGGGGAATCATGTTTAGGAAGGTAGTTTTAAATAGTAGATTTATGGTGGCAATAGTTATATATGTTGAGAATAAAGAAACTAAGAAGGCATGTGATGAATTCTGTGTTTTCATGGAGGAGCTATTCAATTTAAAGATAATTTGCATAATACTAAGTTACCATATTTTAGGTTAACATAAATATAGAATCAGTCTAATTGATCCTAATATCATCAACTACTATAATTGTAAGATTCTAATGTAACTACAAGATTTTAAAACTCCCCTCAAACTAAAGGATATAGGTCATATGCACCAAGCAAGTTGATCATGAGAATTGACAAAACTAGCCTATAGTACACCAGACATTACTTCTTCTCTGAAAAAGTAACAATCAACCGCCTATAGTTTATACCTTTAAAGATCCACCTATAGTTTATACCTTTCAAAATCCGGAAGAGACTTTCCCTAGCTTGGTAGGAGTTTGACATTGGGATGTGGGTTCTCTTGAAATTTAACATTTTCATTTTTTTAGAATATCCATTGCGTACTTCTTTCAGGATATGATGATCCCACTTTTAGATTGTCCTACCTCTATTCCAGAGAAATGTTTTAGTTTATCAAGATCCTTTGTTTAAAAATGCTTGAAAAGATGTTGCTTCACCTATGTGATACCTAGTTGATCACTATGGTAATGACAATGTCATTAACACAAACAACTAGATAAATGCGTAGGTGAGCGATGATAGAAGACCAAGAAAGTACTCAACCTTGCTCATCATACCAAACTTTTGAATCACACTATTAAATCTACTAAATCATACTCTAGGTGATTGCCCTAAACTATAAATTTCAAATAACTAACAAGTAAAATCAAGCAAGTGTTAATGCACCCATGAAATGTAAAAAATTGTTCATACTTCTCCATCACATATTTCCTAGCAATATTCATCAACTAATAATTCATTCCCCAAACTATTCTCAGCATAAAGAGCAGGACGTATTACCTTTCCTTGATAATACCCCTGCACTAAGTAATTTACGACACCATAGTCAGCCGAAGAGATATAGACAAATCTTTTAACACCTGTAGGACCAAGAACAAATCATCCAACAGTAAGTGGTAGAGAACTATACAGAAGGAAACAATAACCAATACTTCACAGGACAACAAAAATAAGAAACCAATTTTAGTTTTTTTTCTAAATCTATTGAACTGGAAAATTGCAGAGTTTCTAGTGAATGTTGCTAGATATCACCTAATAATTTAGATGATGTTTGAATTAATTCAATAAATACTAACTTCTTTCATTAGGCTCATTCCATGTTTCACAACAAATAAATGTATAAACAAATTGTCAAAGAAAATGTGTACTGAGACAACTAGTTTGGTCCACAATTACATGAAATGAAACAACATTCTATACACATAACATGGCTTAAATTGGCGAACTACAGAAAAAAAAACAGAATATTTTCTAAATAATGCACTATGGGTCTCTTGGACAAACTTCTCCATAAACACTTCTAAAAGAGAAAAAAAGAAGAACAAAACAATTGAATGTATAACTAGAGTTAAAATTGAATCCATAAGTTAAAATTAATTTATGTTCAAGTTAAAATAATAACTAGAAAAACTATACAAGAACATCTACAAATTAATGTATAAGCTAATTTTAGCTTATGGAGAAGCTCAATTTATTTTTTCTCTCCTATAAATACTTGCAGAAAAGTTTGTCCAAATATGTCTGATTTTTTTTTGTAAAATAGACATAAGTTATAACAGAAAGCTCAAACACATGACAATAAAGGCTAGAGACATCACAAAAAACTTATAATTGTTATGCATCACATATGCTATTCAAATGGAACAACCCTGTCTAACATACATTATCCTATTTCTACGTACTGTCTAACATATATTATCATATTTCTACATAGGGGCTATCATAATCATTGGTTAAAAAAAAAACTAACTTTAACCCCAATTAACCAGTTTTATAATAACCTGTTGATTAAAAATGATCCTAAAAATCAACCATACATGACAAGTTAATAATATTATAACAAAACCATAAATGATTTTCCATAATTGGTTTTGGTTTGGTAGAACTAGTTTTAATTTTTGCAAAACAGATTATATAACCAGTTGCAACTAAACTGATTATATATAATCAAATATATATCTTAAAAGTGGTTAAAAACTTTTACCAATACATGACAAGTGAATATTATAACCAAACCATAACTTCTTTCCATAATGATTTTGGTTTGGTAGAACTGAAAAAACTGGTTACATAACCAGTTATAACTAAAAATGGTACATCTTAAGCTAATAGTTGGTTTTGGCTTTTAAATACTAGTTTTAACATATAGTTGGCAAAAGAGTACTAGTTTTGAATCATAGAGTAATAGTTTTGGATGTTTTTGCACAAGTAATTCTAAAAATCGTCCAAAATGAGAACATTGTCACTGCATTGGACATACCATTAACAAGTGTTGGAAGCTGCATGGGAAATTCCCCTCGTTCACCTAATATTGTCTAGACATCTATTGTCAAGTCACCTGTTGCTCCTACATTACCATCTGATCAACCTCATCAATGTACTATTTTACATTGCATTGGTGGCAATGTACATCAATGTACATCCAAGGGTCATTGACTTCGATGCAGCATATCACATATCTAATATGTGTTGTACTTGTAACGCTTCTCCTTACTATAATTTTTTTTCCTTTGGTCCAAGCATCATTGACTTCAATGCAGCATATCACATATCTAATATATGTTGTACTTGTAACCCTTCTCCTTAGTATAATAACCTCAATTATCATCTACTTTCCACCATACATTTTTATACTTGTTTGACCCTTTTATATTTTGTTCTTATTCTTAAGTCTCCAGGTGAAGTTTTATCTATTCCAGAATGGCGAAAACGATGATTGATGAGATATGTATTTTTCCAAGTAATGGTATACATAGAAGTGGTTTCTCTTCCAACGGACAAATCAATTGTTAGGTGTCATGTCAATGTTGTATACTCTTAAAATAGGACCTAATGGTAAAATTGGTCGCTATAAAGTTTGTATGGTTGCCAAAGAATACACACAAATCTATGATAAGATTATACTCACTTTCTCAGATTGCCAAAATGAATTTATCCAACTTCTCTTCTCCATTGTAACTATTCAACACTGGACTTTGTTTCAGTTTGACATCAAGAATGTCTTTATACACGGTGATCTTAATGAGGAAGTCTACATGGAGCAACTTCATGGAATTGTTGGTTAGAAGAACTCGTCATCTGATATGGTATTTCATCTTTGAAGGTCCCTGTACGGCCTCGAGAAATCACTTTGTGCATGATTTTAGCATTCAAACTGTCATCCAACAATTTGGAATAATGATACAAAGGGATGTTGTTAAATTCTCTATTTTACCATCATTCTCCCTAACTATGTATCTATCTCATTGTATACGTGTACAACATTGTTATGATAGCTAGTGATAAGGAAGGTATTGTCCAGTTAAAACAATATCTTGTTTAACGGTTTTGACAAAAGATCTTGGGACATTTAAGGTATTTTCTTCGTATAAAAGTTGTACAATGAACATTCTAGAAGAAACAAGGATGTTAAATGCTAACTTTGGGGAAACACCAATGAATTTGTGTAATGCCTGAGTAAGGAGAGCCATATTCTGACCCAGTGAGATACAAATAGTTAGTGGGTAAGTTAAATTGCCTAACACTTACTCACATTTCATTTTTAGTGAGTGTGGTAAGTCAATTTTTAAACTCCTCTTGTTAAGAACATTGGGTTGCAATCATACGACTCCTAAAGGGCAATTATGAAGATAAGAAAATACTTAAACTGTTAGATTAGATATTCTAACGTTTTGCGTTGGGTCACCAAATGATAGACCCTCCACTTCAAGAAATTGAGTTCTTGTTGGATGTAATTGGATATCATGTAAAAATAAAAACAAATTGTTGTGCCAAGATCATGTGCAGAAATAGAATACAGGACAACGACATTAGTTACTTCTGAACTCATATCACTAAAGCAACTTCTCAAAGAATTTAAATTTGAAGAAAATTCCCAGAGGCAACATTACACTTTGCATCTAATTCTACCTTTCAAGAGAAAACCAAACACTTGAGGTAGATTGTCATTTGATGAGAGATGGCAAGAATTGAACAAGAGATTATTAAGAATAGATGTGTGAATTTCTCAATTACCTTGATCTGAAGCTGCTCTAATTGCATTGATGTTAGCAGTCCCATTAATTTTGTACATGTATGAGTTGGAGCCAAAACTACCAACACACGAGATCTTTCAAAAGAAACAAAAGTTAGCACAATAGGTCTATCATCAAAAGGGAACAAATATTAAAGTAACCAACAAAATTTAGACATATTAGGTCAGTTAGTGCCATGCGTGCAGGATGGTTACTATAATTCTCTCAACCCAAATTATCTCGTAATCAATCACAAACACTCCTTTTTTTCCTTGTAATCTGTTAGAACCACGTTTTTCAACCAAACTGTACAATCATTCTCATCAACATTATCTAAAATTCCCCCATGACAAAAGCTACACTCCAATCACCTTTACCTAGCTTATCCCATAAAGGGACATAAAAGTGTGAGATATTTAGTCACAGGAAACTAATCAAAACATGTCACCAAACAAATTGTTCAAAATCTAAAGCAACATCTTGTAATAGCACAAGAAACAAAATATAAATAAAACCAACTTGGCTTTGAGCTTCCTCTAAGTTGCAATAATTTACCAGACATTATAACAAACTAAAGGGGAAAGGACTTGCAACTATTTTTTTAACATGCACATTATAACAAAGTAAGGGGAACTTACAACAGCAGTGACCCCATTCAGAGCTTCTTTCAATGAATCAGTTGAAAGGATATTCCCTAATTATTAGAAAACAATATAGACACGTTAGACTATTATAGTGTACCACTAAGATGTTGTCTACAGGGAAATGCTAAAAAATAAAAAAAACAGACCTTTATACCAAATAACATTGCCAGCCCAGGAATCATGTAGGGATGACCTTCCAGACCTGGGAAGTAAAACATGAAGTTATTGGCAATGCAGATACATTACAAGAAGAAAAATGTTTAATAATAAATTTGAAAAGCAGGTGACAATTTAGAGTGTCAATACATAAAGCATGACAGACAGATAATAATACAAATATGAAAAAGAAGAAAACATAGATGTAGTTCCATAAATGTTTTTACTGTTCTTCTCCGATCAAAATTCATGTTGCACCTCAATAATTCATTCCTCTAATGCAAAGATGAAATTTCAATTCTGATTGAAGAACAGTACCTAAAACACCTACATAACTACATCTAAGTTTTGTCCAATGAGAAAAAGCATCAAACCTGCTAAGACTTGCAACAGACAAGCCACGTTCTAAGGCTTCTCTACAAATGTGTGATCCAACAAAGCCATTGCCTCCCAACACAAGCAACTTTAATAAAACCCAACACAAGTTTTAGGTTAGAAAGCCATAGAAGCAAAATAAATGTTTCATATACAATTATAGTGCTAGAATACCTTTTCTGTTGGGGGTGGTGGCACATTTACAGTCTCTGCTTCTTCAACTTTGAATGGCTCATCAACTTTATTAGAACCCGTGCAGAAATTTCTCCCGCTGACTGACACTGCCGTTGTACTGCAAGGTAGGAAAAAAAAAAGAGGAAATCACAGTGAAATGACTTAATGAGTAATTTACAAAAGCATGAAGCCAATCAACATAAAATTCAAATCACATTTGTACCGAACCTAACACTGTGAATTCCATAAAGAAAAATTAAACTCATTACGCGCTTAAATTGCAGAGGCTATCCGCCATCGCAAATCATGTGCAGCATTGCTAATTCGGTAGAGCTCAATTTCATTTCAATCAGGTAGTTACAGAAACTTACAAATCTTACAATATATGAATATAAAATATTAACAAGAAGCAGATAATCGAATTGAATTTACAACAAAAAAACGACACGATTACTGAACATAACGATTAGTAAGAATAGAAGGCGTACTTGAGCCTGGAAATGGAAGGCGTGGAATGGATCAAGCGCGAAAGCAGTGTCCTCATTTTATGATAATTGAATTGAGTTTTGAGTTTCGAATGTTCTTCAGGAAAGGAAGCTTGTGGAGAGAATAAGGAACGGCGAAAGGAGGTTTACGAGAATCAAGTCTCTACTAAACTAACTGGAAACTGCTGAGGGCGAGAAAGAGCAGCGTACACGTGGCGCCTCTTCCTGCTGACACCTCTTCGCCCTATGTGGCTATTTTCCCACCCCAACCTTCCTCACACGGTTAATGACAACTTTTTTTTTATCTTAATATCCAAAAAGTGATTTTTATATATTTTGGATTTTAAAATTGGAAAGTTCATTTTCATATTTCATTTAAATTTTTGGATGGTTATATCTAGAAGTGAGTTATGAATTTTGGATTTTCATATTCAAAATGGTGTGCTGTAAATGATGTTGAGGATTAAAATTCAGAACTCATTTATGTTTGTTTACGATCTGGAAACTCATTTATGTTGTCCAGATAAGTTTTCGGATGGTATAATCTGAAAATGACATATTAGTTCCGATATCCAGAACTTTGTAATTTGACTTACAGATAGAAAATATTCAGAAAAAAAAAATCATTAAAGGATAAAATGTACATTTTGCATCAGTATATTTGATGGAAATCTGAATTGATACGGTGTAAGGAGAATTGATGAGTTGGTTTCAAGGTGCATGAATTAGTTTATTACCCGACTAATTTCATTGATATTATAAAAAATTATTGGAAAGAGTTACTTTTCTTGCTATTATTATAAAATATTTAATTTCTAAATTAATTATGAGTGAGTGGGGCATTAATTTTTCTCTATCCATTCACACGGAAAGCTGTGAATAAATGGTTTTGATAAAAATACTAACTATGGATTCTAATTTTTTTTATCACAAATAGGTCTGAGTAATTATAATTAGGTTGCTTTTGAATCTAAACAGGGATTAAAACTTAAGAAATGTGGTAAAAAGATTAGTGCTATATCCACTTTTGAGAAAATTACAAAGTTCTAAATATCAACACTAATTAAGTATAGTAATTAGCATCACTTTCAGTATTAAATGCAGCCACGAGCTGTTGTTTTGTGCTCCATTTATTAGAAAATTACTAATATCACGATGCCTGTTAATGGATGCAATTGTGAATATAAACGAAGATACTGACGTTTATGCCACTATATAGATCTCTTTTCTTTCTTTGACGTCTCCATACATATCATTTTTAATATTGTGACAAAACTAATTAGCAAATAAAAATAATAATTTTCTATAAATTAAAATTCATTACACAAATGCTAAATACATTTAGGTTTTCTTTCATCCCACTTCTACTTCACTATTTTATATTTTTTGTCATACTATTTGTTACATTTATTATATAGTTTCTTTCATTAATGAAATATTTTTATCTTTAATGGATATGAAATTTCTAACGTTTTGGATCAATTAATATTGGTACTTGTGTGAGATAACATATTACGGATAGTCCGGTCCGATAGCGGATGGGTTGATAAAGACAACAAACATTCGCTAGGTTTTAAATGACTCTGATACCATATTACAAAGTAGACTTTAAGCTAAACTTAACTTCATAAAATCGACTTATAAAATAAGGTTTACACCCACTTATATAAATACTATAATCTCTAGTCGATTTGATATCCCACGTAATATTTAAAATGGTTTCTGGGTTTTTTTTTAACATGAAAATAAGATAATTTTAGTTGTGTGGTGGGAGCAAATAAGGACAGTGAGGTGATACGATGGTCCTTTGTATCCGTACCTTTGTCGTTTGAGGATGATGCAAGTGTGGGACAAACTATCCAACGTTGAAATTCCACACTTGATAGCCATTTCACATCACCAACTTCCACTCCCTCCCTCAAAACATTGTGAAAAAACCTTCCATCACTCTCATTTTTTCTACTTCTTTTGCGACCTTCCCCACCTCCATTGCATAACATATCTCCCATGGCCTCAAGTAGACGAGTGGAGTGAATGAAAACAGCTAAAAGTAGAGCCAAAACAAACAAGCTTTGGTGTCAATGGGGGACAACAGTGGCACACCACAATAAGAATATGCTAATTTCAATTCTCAAGATCTTAGTTGGGCACAGACATGTACACACAATTCAAAACCCTTACATAGATTTCCAACATGAAAGGCCACAGGACGAGACTGAATGTGACCTCATGATTCTTTAAATAATTGGAAATATATATTAAGTACATTTCATATTTTTGGGTTATTACTTCTTATTTTTTTATACACTTCAAATTAAATATAACTATTTTAAGACATTTTTAAGAATAAAATATTAATTACTCAAATGATATTAACTGTCTGGGAGAAAGAAAAGAAACGTTGAGTGCATAGCAGCACTACGATGTTATCTCTATCCCATGATTGCAATTAGGAACTACAGCACCCGCCAGCATTTACAATATTCCCACTAATATTATTCATTGCACTTTTCTTATACAATTAATAGTTGTTACAAGTCCAAATAACTTAAATATCTCTCTCCATCTTTACTATTGCAATCATGCTGTATCAATAATATCTTCATCTCTCTTAGACATTTTTATTTGGATATAAAAGTCCAAGAACTTTTACAATAAGTTTTTATCAATTTTATTTTTTTTCTGTTAGGGAGATATGACCAAAAGAACTATTGAATGTTTTGTTTTCTTCCTTCTTTTGGACAGGTTGTTAAGGTTTTACTGTGATCCTTCTTGTCTTCGTGATACTCCTTCAACTTTAAGTCTCGGGTGAATGTCAAATGGGAGAGGTACCTGCAGAAGGCACTTTGTCGCTCAAGTTAGTAAAAAGGGTATTCCACACTCAGGTGTGTAGAGTAATAATGACGTACTTTCTTCTTGAAATATACATTATTTATATTATTTTAATGAACTTATTCGATTAATAGAATGGATGACACTTAAAGTTGCATTATCTAATTCATAATGGTAGTTTAACTTCAGTGACCTTTGAAAGTTAATAGTTAAGTGTCTCGGTCAGCTCTGCCTCGTCCCATAACAATTAAGGTTTTGAAATAAATTGAAAGGATTTCAAATAACATAAATTTTTGTTTAACCGTTTAATAAATACTCAACCCTTTCACTTCAAACTTGTCCCTCCTTTCATGGAGACCATGGGAAGATATTGTGGCTACCTTCACAACTAATGACCAACTGAATATCACGAGTCCAAAGGAAACCTTTTGACCTACTTGGTTGATACAAATTTCAATGCAACGAATCACCCATATGAGATTATTCATCAGAATATACCCCTCAAGCATATTCCTGCAGCAAGGACACGACAACCACTTGCACCTAGTCCTAAATCTCATAGTTACACTGAAACAAGAGTGAATAATCAACAGTAATATGGGGGCTATGTTGTGTTCAACAGGGGTAACGACCCTAATTTCTTCACAGAAAATATCAAATCCGATATCCAAATGATGATGATACTAAAGGAAAACCGCAGCTTTGTTTCCACTTTGCCCACATTGTTTATTATCTTTTATCCCCTGTTCATGACTCTGGCTACTTTCATTGTAGTAAGGTCTAATCACACAGCACATAGTGCGCTTTCACTGTGGCCTTAGATAGCAACCCCAAACCCACCTTCGATAAGAGGTTTTTTTTTTATCTTCCATGAAACATGAAAATATTACATCATTTAGAGAAATCCCTTTTAAATGCATTATCTGTGGTCTAGTAAGAATCTGTAAAGCAGTATAACAATTACTGTATCTAATTATTTCTCTAAACCCCACATTTTTTAAAAAGTGCAAATTCTTCTCTCCATATGACATCATGCATAGGATCACCATCAAACACAAACATCTGTTGTAATGCATGCTCTCCCTAGTTATAATTACTAATAGTTCTTCCACAGAACAAGAATAATGTTCAACATAAACTAATGAGTTCATCTCATACTGGTTAACATACAACTTCAAACTATTTCTTTCAAACCAAATATACTATAACATAAAAGATGCATAACTGCAGTCTAAAAAATGACATGAATAGTAAAAAAAGAAACTCATAAGAATGCGATTCACAACAATCTTATGAGTTGTCAACTGCAGTTTTGCATGCTCCATAACATGAGCTGTCAAAATAAGGCTTCAAAGGAACTTCTTAACATCAGGCAGGGTCAATTATGATGAGTTACTTACTCCAAGTTATAGAATGTTTATGGTCTGTGGTTCAACCTTAACTTCTTAGCTAAAATAGAACTTTTAGAAGTATCCATCCAAACAAGTCTTTCTGTCAAAGTTAAAAGATAAAAGTAAGTTAAATCTTCCTTCTATATAAAGTTGGTTAACATTGATAGAATCAGGATATTTAGTAATTGATGACTCTACAATGATACTGTCTGAGAAAAAAAAAATGTATGCGTAATATATACCTGAAATTTTCAATTTGAGAAAAACAAAGTTGGCCAATAGCATAAAGAGTTAAACAACACTAAAAAATAGTGGTTGTGCTGCTGCTTGAAGTCTTATGGGGTACCCTAACACAGTGCCACCCTTGCCCTGCAAGTTATATCTATCTTGCAACAACAAAACAGGGTGAAGTCCGTGACCCAAAAGAGAAAGCCAATAACCCACTTTACTTTCTCTTTATAAATAGCAGTCACCCCAATCTTCCCTTACAACCTCACCTTCTAACCTTCTTTATCTCTACGCAACACCTACTTCTCTCCCATAACCAAAACCCTCACACACTCACATACTACAAGCTTCCTAAGTTTAAACAAAATGAGGAGCATCGCCGCCACAATAGCCTCAACTTCAACCGCACCCACAGCCGCCACGTCATCATTGACGACTCCTCCTCACCCCACGTGGCACTCTCCCGTTCCCTACTTGTTTGGAGGACTCGCCGCCATGCTCGGTCTCGTAGCCTTCGCTCTCTTGATCTTGGCTTGCTCCTACTGGAAAATATCTGGTGGGTTGCAGATCGAAGAAAACGGTGAAAGGAACATCGAGAATGGCGGCGGCGAGAAACAGGGTGATTCTGAGAACAAGGAATCTGTTAGGGTGTACGAGGAGAAGATTCTTGTCATTATGGCTGGAGATGAGAAACCCACATTCCTGGCCACCCCCAAAGCCTCCTCTGTTTCTCGTCCTGTTCTCAACCATTTTGAGAAAAGCCTCCAAAACCACGTGACTTCTGAGAAATCAGAGAAAGAAGTGGAAATCCATAATCAACAACCTCAAGAAACGCGGCAGCAACAACAACAGAGCCAGCGACAGCAATAAGATATCATTTTTGGTTTGTAATTCTATGATAGCATGGAGTTCATCTTCCTCTGTTTTTCATCATTCACTCTTTCTTTTTTTTCTCTTTTTCCTTTTCCTTGTTTTTGGACCTTGTTAGTTTGTTTGTATTCTATTGTTTATTCGGAAATTGTAAATTTAACTAAGCGAGATGAATTGGAATTGTACCAGATTTTGCAGAGCCTTTGCATGTCACTGCTACATTTATTTTTGCAGATATTTATTTAGATCACTTATAATTTTACACCTCTTCCTCTTCCTAAAAATTACACCTACAAAAGGTAAGAAAACATATTACGGGTGATAACATGATAAACACAATAAATACTCGCTAATATAGGTTCAAAATGACTATAATACGATGTTAGAAAGTGAACTTTAAGCTTAACTTAACCCCATAAAACTGACTCATGAAGTTGAGGTTTGCACCCACTTATATACAATGAAAACATTCTAATATCTAATATCTAGTCGAATCTCAATATCATCAGTTTAAAAATAAATATATATAAAAAAAAAAATTTAAAATTAAATGATATAATAAATTATCAAAAATAATAATATTAAAAATTATAATATAATTGTATTAAAAAATTGAATTGTCAATATAAGTTCAATATATTCAATATGAAAAACCGTGATAAAAAAGATAGTTTTGCGTCATTAATATTTTGACCCAGCCAGGGAGGGTTTTGCTTTCCAACCAAATTAAAACTTACTTTTCAATTTCTTTTAAATAGAAAATCACTTAAAAGATTTTAAATTATTAATATTTTCTCACACTATGTTATTCGAGCATGAAAACCAGAAGCAATGTCATTCAAAAAGCAGCGAACAACCAAACTTCTCCACCACGATGAAAACCTAAGTCAATGAGTAATAAACATGAAAGAGAATGTGAAATGGGAACGAAAACCATAAAAGAGACCTTAGAGAAGATTTCTAACACATGCAAGAATAGGATTAATTTATATTGCTTTGGTATTTTTTTATAGCACAGTGTTCACAATAAAAAATTAAAACTCAATAAATAAATAATATAATATAATATTATTATGTACTTTATTTTAATTTAATAGCTATCTATTATCTTTATGTTTGAAAACGATAAAAATTAAGTAACGAGGAGTACAAAGTGGATATGGGTCACATCCAATAGAAAGTGTAACACCTAACTCAGATACGTTTTGTACGTTGAGTTAAGTTATTATTTTTTATTGACATTTTTAATATTAATATTTATTATTATTTGTTATTGTATATTTTTATTATTTATTAGTAAAGTTAATATTAATAAGTGCTGTAGGAGTGATTCAAAGTAAGGTCTAATAATAAAAGGACATGTAATCATTAGATCAAGAGAATTTAATAATTTAGGTTATTAAGTTGAGTTAGATTTTATTTAGTGGTTACACTTGGGATCAAACCCGGTTGAATTTAATATTCATATAGTTCAATTTCACACACTAATTTGTAACGAAATAAATACAATCTCTAAAATTAACAAGGAAAAAAGTAACTAATTAAATCATAAGTCAAAGTTATGTAAGTGTTATAAATTTCTAATTTAATTACATAACTAAAACAATTCTAATTGTTCTAATTTTAAATCTATTGAGATAATATTTTTATGATTAATCATTGTATTGGAGACATTATCTATTATAAATTCCAAAGTTTCATCATGATTTTGTGCTTAAAAATAATTTAGAGGATTAAGGTAGAAAAATATATTTAAATTACTATATCCATTTCTTAGAGATGTGAGATTATTAGGCATATTATAACAAAATCTCAATCAAAGTCAAAAGGAAATTAGGACTCATCTTTGAAATCATTTTTCCACTCCCCTAATCGATATCTAAGAGGAACGATACTTCAGTTTTGGAACATCTTTTTCACTCTCACAAACAATGTCAATGTCTCAACCTCAAGTCCGTTGAGATAACATTATTATGATCAATCACTATATCTTAATTATTATC
>Ga0123341_1000427_pt1 | contig 25119 bp, 14 predicted proteins | sample Turbeapinknodule_FD_89959 | JGI IMG/M metagenome (GOLD analysis project Ga0123341, IMG submission 89959) | Root nodule microbial communities of legume samples collected from Mexico - Turtle bean Mexico pink nodule | ecosystem: Host-associated > Plants > Roots > Nodule | place: Mexico: Nepantla...
ATATATATATATACACATAGGGTGAAGTTTTATGCAAGTATTTAATTTAGATGACATTAAAAAAGTTATGATTTAAGATAAAAAAGTATTAAACAATCAATATTTATATTGTTTTTCATTTATTAGATATATATTTAAGTTTTTTTAATTTGTGAAAAAGAAAAAAAAATGTTTGAATTGTGTATACAAAATGAAAAGTGTTGATTAGAAAAACCCCTCCTTCGTAATTTCGTAATTGAAAAAAGAAAAGGGAAAGTTGATTCAACCATGCGTTTAAAATACAAGAATTCAAAGGATTCGTTTTCTCAGAAACTCCTTTGGCCCTTCTCCTCTTCCCAAGCGTTAGGGTTTTCTCAACGCTCACTCGCCATTGCCCATAAGTGGCATCTCCGAGATAAAACCACGCGTTTTCGAAACCGCTATTTGATTCTGTTCTAGATTCCACAGAGTATCGCAATCTATTGCTCTTACTTCCGTTTCAGTTAACCGAAATTTTGAATAATATCAGCATTACTGCGCTACACGGTACGGTGTTTCGTTCCTTTGTCTCTGGATTTTATCTCTAGGGTTTTGTTGACAAATTTTGACTTGCCAATTTATTTTTTATTTTGACCATAACCCTCTGAACTGAGCTGAGGGTAATTAATTTTTTTGTTAATTCCGTAGTAATTAGTTCAGAAGTTAATTTTTTTTTTCTGTCAATTTTTTGTTGAAGAATGTATACTTTAAATTATGCTAGCTTGACAATTTAGTAGTATTTTCTGACAGTTTGATTTTAACTGTATGGCTAGAAATTTTGAGAAGAAAAGAAAATGTCCATGGTTGATGAGCCGCTATATCCCATAGCAGTGCTTATAGATGAACTGAAAAATGATGACATTCAGCTGCGGTTGAACTCGATTAGGAAACTATCTACGATTGCCCGGGCTCTTGGGGAGGAGCGAACGCGTAGGGAGTTGATACCCTTTTTGGGTGAGAATAATGATGATGATGATGAGGTACTTCTTGCAATGGCGGAAGAGTTGGGGGTGTTTGTTCCTTTTGTCGGGGGAGTGGAACATGCTCATGTGTTGCTCCCACCTTTGGAGACGCTTTGCACTGTTGAGGAAACTTGTGTGAGAGATAAAGCTGTGGAATCACTTTGTAGGATTGGATCACAAATGAGGGAAAGTGATTTGGTTGAGTATTTCATTCCTTTGGTGAAGGTCAGATTATACTGTTCCATCGATATGATGCCTTTGTTGTTACTATCTATTGAACTATGTTTGATTGATTGTATTTTGTAGTTTTGTAAGTGAAGTTTTTCCTTGTTTATGCACAGTTCCAGTGCCTATTGTTCTGATTATGACATTCATTTACTTTTCTTGGATTTTAACTGTTTCCTGTGAAGTAACCTTGTGAAACCAAAAAGTTGTTGATTAATGTATCCATGTTAGATTGATTGTTAGAATAATAAGAAGGTTGCTACAAACCGTTGCCATGGGGTTTTGGGAAGGTTAGACTTATTATGAGTCTATTGTAGGCTGGCTTACTTTGCACTTGTGTTGTGTGAGGCTGATTCCACAACTTGAACTTTTGACTAGCTACTTAAATGGGTGCAACTCTAACTGTTGCACCAAAGCTGAGCTTGTGTTAGAATATCTAGAAAGTATCTCATTATATTGATATTGTGTCATAGAATATATTTTAGAGTATAATAGATAATCTCTTAAGTTTTTTTTATCATATTATGTATATATATTATATCCTGATTAGTTTCCTTATTTGATTTGACTAGGAGTAGGAGTCTAGTACCAGTATAAATAGGGTTGATTGTGATTTCTCTACCAAAATTCTATTAATTTTCAATGACTTGCCCCATATCTAACTTATATTGCTCTGCTGCTTTTGCCTCAGTATCTAGCACTTTGGTGGTATTAATTGGTTGCATATGTCTTAAAGCATATTCATGAATAATGATGTATTGTATAGTTCTTTTCAACATCCTGTCAATTTTTTGTTTTGTTTCAGAGGTTGGCAGCAGGTGAATGGTTCACTGCTCGAGTGTCTTCATGTGGTCTATTTCACATTGCTTACCCTAGTGCACCGGAAATGTCAAAGACAGAATTGAGATCAATATATAATCTGTTGTGTCAAGATGACATGCCTATGGTTAGAAGATCTGCTGCATCAAATCTTGGGAAGTTTGCTGCAACTGTTGAATACATTCATTTGAAGGCTGACACTATGTCAATTTTTGAGGATCTCACTAAGGATGGTAATTGAATACATATTTCTCATTCTTTCTAGATGCCTTAGCCTGTTTTGTAGATTCAATAATATTTTTTCATTGATGCAAGTGGACCTTTTAAATATGTAAAAACTTTAAAATACTGTCAGATCAAGACTCTGTTAGATTGTTGGCTGTCGAGGGTTGTGCTGCACTCGGGAAGCTGCTGGAGCCACAAGATTGTGTCACACATATACTACCGGTTATTGTCAACTTCTCACAGGTGCATTTCTAGGAGTAAAATATACTAGTAATGACATAATTAGTCTCTTTTTTTTCTGCTATACTCTAAACTATGTGCTTAACCTAGCGATGTTAAGTTTCTAAGATTTATGCTACAAATTTTGTTTTGGATTTTTTGGAACCAAGAATACAAATAAGAAATAATTTTTTAAACAGGATGAAAACAACAATGAATAGGAGAGAAATATCTCTTCCAAGGGTTTCTCCTTCTCAAAGGATTTCTTCGTTCTTAAAGAGCCAATGATATGAGTCTGACCTATTCTTCTTCCCCTATTCATTCTTTTATAATAAGGGCACTAAGGACGCTACAACCACTTTGGCCTCCTCTATTGCCACGACCTCATCTACCATGAGTAGCAACCATGACAAATGATTCAACATAATCATAAATTTTTTGATTAGTGGGAACACAAATTAGTTCTGTTGTGAGGCTTTCCATGGATAGAAGTTATTGACCTGTTAGAATGGGTTCATTGCACGAAGGATTACAACTATGTGGAATTTATCTAGCTTCTTTAATTTTTCTAATGAATTTTGTCAACTGCTTTCATGTGTTTTTCTCTTATATCATGCATAATTTAGCTTAACACACTAACTGCATAAACATTGTCTGGTTTCGTGTGAAATAAATAAGGTGTTCTATCAATCTTTGAATCGAGTTTTTTCTACTAGAGAACTCTCTTCACTTCCAATTCTATGATTCTATTCAATAGGAACTTCTGAGGATGTACATCCTATTTTACTTGTTTCTTTGAGGAGATTAAGTACATATTTACTTTGGAAAATGAAAATTTCATGTTTTTGAATAAGAACCTCTATTATAAGGAAATACTTAAATTTTCCCAGGTCTTTCATTTCAAATTGGTTTGCCAATTTTTTCCTTTAATGCCAATTTCTCTGTTTCATATCATGTCATTCACATATACCAATAGTAGTGGAAATTTTTACCTGTAAGGATTGCTTTATGAATAAAGTATCATCTCCTCGGCTTGCTTGTATCCTAAGGAAACCATTGCTTTCATAAATCTCTCAAACTATTCTTTTGGACATTGCTTAAGTCCATATAAGGCCTTCTTTAGGAGGCATATCTTAATCCTTCAAACCTTGGAATAATCTGCATGTACACTTCTTTTTCTAATGCTTTGTGAAGAAAGACGTTAATTTTCTAAATTCAATGAAAAAACAGTTCATTCTATTCAATAGCTTTAAGATGTAAACAAAAAGGGAAACATAAATTAAACAATTTTCTCTAAGATTTATTAAGAATGAATAATACTATAATCACTTATTATAATTCTTAAGTTTTATTACTCTGTTTATATATGTATGTGAGGGTTGATGGAATGTGTTTCCACCAAACTGAGTCCATTTTTATTTAATTAATGTACCTTTGTTCTGATTTGACCCTAAACAGGATAAGTCGTGGCGTGTGCGATACATGGTTGCAAATCAATTATATGAGCTTTGTGAAGCTGTAGGCCCTGAACCTACCAGGTATTGTTTTTTCCGAGTTGTAAACATGATGCATATCTTTCTGTCATATAATTTATTTATATATTATGCCAATATATTGTATTGTGATCTGTGTTTAATTAGTTTTAGGGCTGTAGTAGTCATGCTGTTGGAGCCTTACATGCTAATGGTTTAAAACCTTAAATGTCAAAACTTGTGATTCCTATACTATTTTTCTCATATTTACTAAGGTCCATATTCAATGTCTTATCATTTTATCTGTTTTATGTTTCTTAAGATTATCTCTTATGACTAATATTTTGTATAGAACGGAATTGGTCCCTTCCTATGTGCGGTTGCTTCGAGACAATGAAGCTGAAGTACGGATTGCAGCTGCCGGGAAAGTGACCAAGTTTTGCAGGATTTTAAATCCAGATCTTTCAATTCAGCATATTCTTCCTTGTGTGAAGGTGTGTCTTTTGTTTTGGTCTTGAAATTCATTATTCTAAATTTTTTATTTACAGGCTAAACTGCTTTGCAACAACTTTTGCAGGAATTGTCATCGGATTCTTCACAGCATGTTCGATCTGCTTTGGCTTCAGTGATAATGGGAATGGCTCCAGTGTTAGGAAAGGTATGCGTATTAAATGTTGTTCTTTACACTTGTTGTGGTCTTAGTTTAGCAAGAAACATCCTATCCGTATCGTTCATGCTTAAATATTTGGTTGCAGAAGTTACTAAATTTTTCTTTTGGTACCTAGCTGCAAAAAAGTGAAGTCTACTTTTTTATGTTTCCTTTTTCTTTTGTTTAAAATGAGGGTTAGACATAATTTAGTGCTCTGGGTCATTCTGTATATTTTGCAGTTTCACATGTTGTGGTGCATGGGCCGCCGAACCTTAAACAACTATGTTACTGAAATATCTCTTTTCTAAATATGTAATTTTATCTTTTGCAAGTTTGTTTGGTGATATGAATGGGGTGAACTTTATTTGCATGTGCATTAGTCAACCATAATCATCCTTTAGGAGGCATTTGTTTCAAGCTATCTATGTTACAAGAATACTACGACCAAGAGTCTTATTTCTTTTTAAATTTTACAAATATTTGATTATGATTTAATCTCTCTCAAAATTATAATAATTTGAGGAAAAAGGGGGAGTGGGAATAGAAATTCATGTTCTTATTACATATTAACTTCCTATATTCCCAAGAGAAAACAATATATGTACACCCCACCATGGGCTTGAAATCTAGCATAGCATGAATATGCTACTTTATGGGAATCAACAACAGAGTTTAGTGCACTCTATACGTATCCTGGCCAACAACATAGGCCAAGGTGTTATGTAACCTGTGAGAGTTAAAGCCCATGCAATATTATCTATGTTTCATGTTTGGTTTGTGTCGGTATTTTTAATATTTATTTTATGAGCTCTCTGCTGTATATTTTGTACGTGGCTGGTTATTTTGTGGTATCCAACTTCTAATATTTTTTTGAAGACTTTTATGTTGGTTATACTGTGATATGTTAATACTTTTAATTCTACAGCTAAGGCTGTGACAATGTTTAACCCTTCTTTCAAAATTTTCAAGAAACTATACTTGATCAAACCTGTTCTTTTTCTTATTTGCAGGATGCAACAATTGAGCAACTTCCTATTTTCCTTTCCCTTTTGAAGGACGAGTTTCCTGATGTGCGCCTAAATATCATAAGCAAGCTGGATCAAGTGAATCAGGTTTGTAATATATGAGTGATTTATATTTCCAAATTGCTTTATAACTTTTGACAACCTTATTTCCTTTTTGTTTTTTTAACAATGCTGCGATTTCTAGAACAGAGTATATAGTCTTATACCACCTTCTATATAATATACATGCAAAATTAAAGTCATAAAGAAATCTAAATTTGCAATGATATGTTGATCAAATCTTTGTTGCAGGTCATTGGAATTGATTTATTATCTCAATCTTTGTTACCAGCCATTGTTGAGCTTGCTGAGGATAGGCATTGGAGAGTTCGACTTGCAATAATAGAATATATACCCTTATTGGCAAGTCAATTGGGTGTTGGGTTTTTTGATGACAAGCTTGGTGCTCTTTGCATGCAGTGGTTACAGGACAAGGTTTGTGGACTCCATTTGATAGTTTGTGCATACTTTTGGAAACCACATTTTCTACATGACTGTGGTCATTAACCTCCTTATTGTTATGGTAGGTTCATTCAATCCGTGAGGCAGCTGCTAACAACTTGAAGCGCCTAGCTGAAGAATTTGGTCCTGACTGGGCTATGCAACACATAATTCCACAGGTTCATGTCTTGGCTTTAGATTATTATTTTAGTATCATACACTATGCCTATATGAATGTGTGTGTAGGGGGGTATGTTTCTGTATCCTCAACTTGACATTCTTATCCTTTTATTGCTTCATACTTTGTGTGGTACATTTCATTGTTTACAATGTGCTGAAGTTTTAGAAAATTATGCGAAACCATAGCATGAACTGTGAATGAACAAGGAACAGTTTTATGGCCCATTTGGTTATCCACCAAGATGATTTTGCACTGGTTATTTGGGCACCGATTACATTAATGGTTCAAAACCAATGTTATCAAAATCAAATTTTCTCCTAACTAAACAAACAAGTTTGAGTTGGGTCAGTGTTTAGAATTTTTGGTGCTTCTGTACTGAACCAACGATATACCACTACAGGGTTGGTTTTTGTTGGGTCATCAGGTCACAAAACAGAATAATTTCCTTAGATAGGTTTTAAGTTGAACTAAACTTAGATTTGTGGTTTCTTTCAGTTCAAGCTTTTTTCCGTTCTCTGTCAAAGTCCTTTTTTTCCAGTTCCACAGTAACTTCATATCTTGTTATAACTGTCCCCTCTCCCTTTCCTAAGGTCTATGATGCATTTTATGATATTCGCCTTTAATATAATATACCATTTACAGCCTTTAATATAATATACCATTTACCTTTTTAGTATATCTACCAAATGTATCTTAAGTAACGGGTATTGGCATGTATGAAACAGGTTGTGGATATGATTACTAATCCACATTATTTGTACCGAATGACCATACTTCATTCCATCTCTCTGCTTGCTCCTGTTATGGGACCTGAAATCACTTGTTCAAAATTATTGCCTGTTGTTATTACTGCATCTAAAGACAGGTATTCTAGATTTTTAAGCGTGGTTATGGTGTTGGGTAATGTTACTACCACCTTTCTAACTGCTCCCTGTTTTATCCCTTATAGAGTCCCCAACATTAAGTTCAATGTGGCAAAGGTCTTGGAGTCAATCTTCCCCATAGTGGATCAATCTGTAAGCAGCTAAGCATCTCATACTTCTATTTTATTATGATAATAAACCTTTATTGGGCTTTCTGTCCTCTTACATTCTGTGTTTGTTCTCTTTTTGTTTTTTGCTTTATTCTGTGAACAAAATTTTCATTTAGGTTGTGGAGAAGTCTATCCGACCTAGTCTGGTTGAGCTCAGTGAGGATCCCGATGTTGATGTAAGATTTTTTTCTAATCAAGCACTTCAGGCTATTGATCATGTCATGATGTCTAGCTAGGCTGCAATCTTTAGCACGCATTAGATTGAAGCCTTTTGTGGAGATGCTAATGTTTCCACCTATCGGAATACTTGTATTCTACTTGGGTTCTTCTCAGCGATAGTTAAGTGGTTTTGTGACCTACATCCTAGTCAATAACGATTGATGTGATTTTGTTCCCTTGTATAATTATGTTGATTGTATCTTTACTAGGTTCTTTTTGTTTTTTGTCTTCATAGAGATTGAATTGCTGGTCTTGTGACTGCTAAAATAGGATATTCAAATGTTAAGGACTCTATATAGGGTAAGAGTGATTAAATCTTAGCTTGTACAAGTGCAACTGTATTTTCCTTTTGTTAATTATGTATTTTCGCAAAGAGCAGTAATGGTTCATTGTCCTTAACCCCACCGTGTTTTCTAATGTCATACAACGAATGAAAATGCTTTGTAACACAATTTTATCTCCTATTGGCCAACCCAAATTAGCTCTTTTGTGGATCATAACCCTTTATTTTATTTCTGCAGTTATTTTTACTCAAATCGTACCAAACTTTGGGGTTATTTAGAGTTCAAACTGTTTTTTAACACAGACTAGCACTAAATATAGCTATATTGCATGTGAAAAGAAATTATTTCCTGATTCAGAATGTTCAACTAGTAGCATAAAGACTAAGAAAGTTTATTCGTTTTAGTTTTAATTATAACCAGTACTTGAATTTATGTATTATGTAACATATATACTTTAACTGGTGAATGTGAAGTTTCTCGTATCAGATAAAAATGTACCTAAATGTTAAATTATTTGATGCTTTATTTAGATGGATAAAAAAGATGTGTACTTTTCAAATTATATTAAAATGTAAGTATTTTGATAATTTGTTAATGTTTGATTTTAACAAAAAGGTTATAAAGGTGTAAATTGGTTCCAAACTGATAGAATATATAGTATCGAAATTTGATGTTAAATGAAGCCTTTCATATTGATAAAAAATTATGATTTCACATATTTACAAATTAAAGATCCAGATGAAACACAACTTTAGACAATGCTAAAAATAAAGATACATGCCAATACCTGAATAAAGATACAATTACTTTTCAAAACTAAAATCTTCATGAATTTCATAAAATAAAGATATAGAATTTCATATAATTTAACAGGACTTGTTTGGTTTATCCAAACCTTCCTGGATTTTATAAATGTTTCATCTAAAAATAAAATTTAATAATGTTTTTTTTATTATAATATTTTTTTTTCAGTTGCGTGAGTTAATATATTTCTTTTTAGCATAATAAAGTTGTCGTAAGAATGTAGGTATAAAAAACAAATAATACGTTGTTAATTCTTTTACGAAATTAACTAATTATATATAAACAATAAATGTTAAGTATCATTATAATAATATCATGTTTAAATTAAATTTAAAATAATGGAATAAATTGAAAATAATTATGAGAAAATAAAAAAGGCTATTAAACCTAAGAATACATATAAGTTAAGATTATAAACCAAATGAATAGTTAGTCTTCAATTCTAACATATTTTAGACCTTAATTTCTACAAGATACATTAAGACAGTTTTCTTGCACCTTCATAGATTTTTTTCTACGCTTAATATAAAAGTTTTCATTTTATCCTTATAAATTATTTATTCTTTTTTAAATTATACCATTCAAAAATCATTTTCTCTTTAGAAAAAGATTTTTATATTCCACTTAAATTTATTTTTTATTTTCAGTACCAGAATTGTGTAATCCAGAATTCATTTTTAAAGATTTTTTTTTCAAATTATGTTAAAACTAAAAAAATACTATATTTAAATATATATTTTTTATCCGTAAAACTTAAGTAGATGCAACAAATGCACTTATATATAACTTTTTAACTCCTTATTAATTGTTCTACAATAAACTAATTACAAAAGTAATGTTAAATTTTAATTTTATTTTTTTAATTCATTGTTTATTGTGTGGAATTTTTTTAGAATTGATAGACAAAAATAATATTAAAGCCTTGAAAACTTTGAAGTTTATAAGCATTCAAGTCTAAGTATGATACTTTCAATTCATTATGTATGATATTTTATTAAAAAAAATTAATTCTTAATTACGGAGTCTTAATTTTCATGTATTATGTTTTGTTAAGTACTTAACAAACATTTTTTATTTTTAGTTGAACCTAGTAAGTTGTAAAGTTTTTGTATGGTAACTGTGAATAGTGTATGAATATAATTGCTTTTATTCCACTTTGATTATTAAAAAAAGTTACACTATATTTTTCGCACTATTAGTGATTAGAAATAATCTTACACAACTTCTAAACACATTATTACATAAATTAATAACATGTTAATCCATGATTAAACAACATGCAAAAATATACACACATTTCAATCAAATTCTTTAAACAATTACAAAGATGATCAGAAACAAACGAAATATAGCATAAGTTTGACCTTTTAAATGCTAATTAATTAGTTATGCTACGTGAGTGGTGATCCACCACCAATTTGATACTCTTCTTTAGCCACTTCGTATAGCACAAACAAACTAAATGTTAAGAAATAATACAACATGAATATTATATTATACATGTGGTTACCATAGCTACAAGTATGGTTTATGTTTATATTTGAAGATGAATAACCATTACATTGTGCAATTATAAAGTAATCTCCAAATTCCTTCTGAATGTTCATACATTTAATTTGGCTCTTGTGTTAAATGAGATCAACCTAAAATTCAAAAGCACTTAATGCAGAAGAGCTTATTCAAATATTTAAAATGGCTTATTCTTCTAATTTGGACACTATTTGAAATGAATTTTGTACAGTCCTGCTTTCTTGGACTCAAAACAAACATTGTCAATAAACAAATGAGTATTATTTATATGGTTTGTGTGATTCTTTCATCTATATATATGAGTCTCAATTCCAAATTTTTTTAAGCTCCCAAGTTAAATTTTTCATATATGTTTATGAAGAACACACCCCTTTTTAGAGACTTGGATCAATCTTTTAAAATTAACTATGGAGGCACAGTTTGATGATGATACTTTCTATGCTGAGATTAGGAGGCAGATTCTGCAATTGACATCAGAAGATGAAGATTTATTAGTTGGAAAACCTTTCAACAAAGCTGGTGTTGCTGGTTCAACAAGGCTAGCATATAACAACACACCACCACTTGCAAACCACTTTTGCTCATGGGAAACTCAAAGCTCTGGTTCACCTGATTTGCCTGTGAATTTGTGGAAGAGTGGAAGAGGTACTGGGGTGTTCATTCCTCAAGTTGTGACTGGTAAAAAGGATCAGAGACCAGGTACATAATCCTTGTCTATTTCAGTCTTTCAACTTGTTTTTAGTCCAAACCTCTAGAAAAATAGTTAATTTTAGCTCATGTTTGTGCTTTTTTTGAAAATTTCCAGGAACAATTAATGGCAGAAAGCAAATATATAAACCAGTGGCAAATAAGTATTGAAGAAACTAGTGAAAACAGAAGATTCCACCTTGTTCATCATAACTCAGCCTATCTGAATAACTTGTAGCATTGTCAATAAAGTGCAGAGATGGGGTAGCAGGTGCAAAATATTTATTTTACTTCTCAAATATTAATCAGTTTGAGACATCTATGTACAGAATTTATCAGAATCCACTTAGGATATTACAGATATTTGTGAAGTCATTTTTGCACCTTTCCACACAATTTGTAGTTATGTCATAGAATGAATGATAAATAAAACTTAAATATATTGTTTAAATCTCCCCAGCAAGTTCTCCATTCAAATTGTATGTTATTTTCAGCATAAAAAATAGTGTTGGTTAACAATATTCTTATAGTTAAAGCAAGATATAAAAGAACATTTAACATTATTTAATCAGAACTAGTGGTCAATAAAAATGTCTACCTGTTCAAAAGAAAAAGAAAGGCAAAATACTGAGGTTTATCTTCCGAATATCACGTTACCATGTTTCTATGCTTTGTTCAAAGCAAGTTCATGCTTTTATGCTATAGTACCATTGTTGCTAAAAGGGTAATGTTGATATTGATATGCATTTACACCAGTCTCAGCTTTTAGATGCAACACTTGCACAATAATGGCCACATGAACATGCTACTAATATACAGAACATCCAAGCTGATAAAACTTGTAAAAAAGCTGTTATAATGGCATCAATTTATCATAAAAGAAAATTAGATTAGTAGCTACCATTAACAAGGTTTCTTCACAGTATAGTCGATTTATTGTCAACACTATATTTGAAGGTGGCAGCAATTCATGACTTTGTTCCTATTTAGAACAGAAGTGGCCATTTAGTTTGTAGCCAACATAAGAAGTACTGCAGAAGGATGCACTAGAGCAAGCTGATAGAAACTAATGTAAGTCCCTATTCTCTAGGGCGTGCCAACCATAATGAACTAAGTGCTCTTAGTCTTGAAATGAAATCATTTTGGACAAGGAGTGCTCGGGCAGTTTGTCGTGTCGTCAAAATTTGTTGCAACCGTTGAAGAGTATGTTGCTTCAAGAGATCAGCCTAAGAACATAAAACATACTCAGAACACTATTTGTATAAACTCAGGAATCTGATCTTGTTGATGGTGGTGGTGAATGCTTTTTTAATAGAAGGAAAGGAGAGAAGAATTTCAATTAAACATGTATTGTGATATGTAGCATATCCCAAGACTTCTTTCTCCCATTTTCCTCCTCCAAGTACTAAGCAAGCACACCCCAAGGATTAGAAAGATATTTGAGCAAGCTAAAAAATTGTCCTCATTAACTTCCCTAAATACCACAGAAAGAAAACAAGGAATAGGTTCTCTCATGCTGAATCTTCATATAACCTTGGCATGGTTGATATTGTTAAGCATTAAACTCAAAGCCATCATCACTTTAATTTTGAAATTTGAATAGTCAATAATTATTAGCTTTAATGATAGTTTTGAATGTCATTTATACTATGATTTTAAATGTAATTTATAGTTTATGAGAGAGAATGTAGAATTTGAGAAGTCTATTTTGAGACTATTGAGAGAGATTGTATTCTTATTTGAAAAGCAGGAGCGAAATAAGTTATATTATCTGTTCACATATTTGTATCTATCTTTCTCTTCATAAGATTTAAATAGATGGAGCCTTACTAAAACTAGTGAATCATTATGAAACAAGATACAAAGCTTCCACATGAGATAATCCATTCACAAAAGAAGTAATAAAAGAAAATAGAAGTCCATTTAGTATCTTAAAAATTACTAAAAAAACAATATTTTTCATTTAGTAAGAAGTAGAAGGATTAGTAGGAAAAAATTCTAAGAGGGATTTGAATTCTGATCAAATAGCTCCACAAAGTTAGTGTCTCATACCTGATGAAGGAGACCCTCCAGTTCACCAAGCTTGCCCATTGCAAGAGCCATTTGGCCCATGTAATCAGCAACATTTCCACAACCAGTGGGTCCTAGGGAGGTGGAGGAAAGTGTTTCTACAAGATATTGCTGCAATGCTTCCATGCCTTGATTTAAAGCATCCTCAGACTGGAGAGAAGATTTTTGCAAAGTACAAATGCCGAACAACTGTTGCTCTGTCAATGGCTCAAGGTGGTTCATGATGATCTGAATCCCAAAAGACAACAAATGGAACTGAAAAAAAAAGTATTTCTACACAAGTGAGCACAAATGAAACGAAAGTGCTAAATTGGTGAATCACCTTGAGTAGTTCAGATGAACGGAATCCACCAAGCCACATAAAACGTCTTTCTACTGGACTTTTCCACATTCCATAAAGTATGTGAAATATATCAGCCTTTGCTCCTATTCTCTTTAACCTAAATAAGTCATTATAATGTTCCATGACACCTTCAACAAGGATATGTAACTCATCATCACTCATTTGAGAATTTATAGCCAATCTTAGATCATTGAGCAGACGTTGGTGTTCATCCACCCAGTGAGCATAGTCCATGTCAAATGCTAAGGCACCTACATATTCAATAAATATCATCAATCACATTCCTCCTATGATAAAGTAAATTTCAACATATTGCACTTTAATATATCACACAGCATGCACCATATGAACCTCAACTCATTTGCACAGTCATGAAATCTTGTGTTAATAAATAGAAGCAATCTTTGATAATTTGGCCATAAAAAAACGATAACTTCAATACACTATTTATTCATCTGCAAGTATTTGTGTGCAATAAACTACTACAAAACAATGCAATCTATTAAGATCCATCTTGTGTTTCTCCACTTTGGATTACAAACACTGTCAAACAACAATTTAGTAGTTGTAAGAGAACCAAGAACTTTGCCAGACATTCAGTCCAAAAAAATTACTTTGTTAGCTAAAGTTAACTTATAGCATCGACATATCTTTCAAGAAATCTAAGAAATTGAAATTTTGAGAGCAGTGATGCCTACAATCAAGTAGATTATAATCTATACACCATTTGTCTACTAAACTTAAATTTCAAGAAAATGCAAGAAAACCAATATAAGCATTATGTTTTGGCTACTGCAGGAAATAATTGTCAAGAAATGTTTCTTTGTAGGTACCATTTCCAACAGCGAAACGACCCTGATCCCCTTCAGCCGCAATACATATACCCTGCAATGAAACAAACTAACTTAGAAAATCAAATTATCTACAACAAACATCAACCAGATATCTATAACTTCTTACACCTGCTGACGTGCTTGTTGAAGTTCTTGCTCTAATTGAACAAGCTTGACTCGGCTGTTCTCCAATTGCTGTACATATGCCTATTTAAAACCAAAACCAAAATCTTGAACCCAACTAAATGGAAACTTGCATCTTCCTATTTGTGCACTTATCTTACACAATTCTATCATAGTATTGCAAAATTTGCAAATTTATAAAAACTACTCATTGAAAAGACCTCTTCATCAATCATATAGATAAAATAATAAAAAGGGGTGTCAATTAACTTAACAAAAGGATCTCAATTATAGTTTTCTACATGTCAAGGTATATAATGTGAGCAATCCAATTTAAAGCTTTGAAGCAATTACCTTTTTCCTTAACCGACTCTTCTTTGCAGCCTCCCGATTCTGAGCCAGTCTACGAAGGGTCTAGAAAAATGGCATCCAAATATATAAAGCATTAGTAAGGAAACACAGCTCAGTAGCTACAAATTGTACCAAGTTGTAATCAAACACAAAACCTTCTGATCTTCAGGTTTGACCTTTGTCTTATCCTTGGAGTGCATAACCATACGCGAACCATTCTTAACTCTATTGCACTAACACATGGTCAACAAACACTATAAGACATCATCAAGATTCAGTTATTCATCTAAAACATAAAACTGGTATAGAAAGATACTTATTAATCTGCTTAATAGGCTCACACATGTACACAAGCACACTTGCTCTAATTCATGGAAAGCAAGAATTTCTTGTTTAGGGTTTAGGGTTTAGTGAACAAGCACTTGATCCAACATGTATATAAACAAACCTTATCTTTTCAACTCAATTGATGATTAGACCAAAAGAAAATTCTGCAGACACAATTACTCTGTTCCAGTATAGCTGTAGAAGTATTAACCATGCTTTGGTGTTGAAAACATCACTAATTTTGAATTTTGAATATAGTCCCGATAAAATATTGCAATCATGCTTAATCCCAAAAAATTATAAAATCTCATGCTTCTGGTCCTTAATCGGGGGATATTTTTAGTCTCTCTAGCGAGGACTAAAACCACATCCTTGCTCTGTAGGAACTAGAAATGAATGAAATCTAGATAGAACTAAAACCAAAATCCCTACTATTTTCAGAGATAACAAAGTTAAACCAAGCATGGACAAAATTCTCACTTAAAATAATTTAAAATTATTGTCCTAAGCCCCCTTCAACCAAACCAAAAGAAAATGCAAATCAAATAGTCAAATAGAGTTATATGCCAAAAACAATCATTGCATGATTGAGAAAGAGACTATTTACTTACTTGGATTCTATCATCAGTGTCAATATCTGTGGAAGTATCATCAGTATGCTGGCTATTATCCGCTATGCCTGAATCAGCCCAATTGTCAACATGACCATTCCCCAAAGGCAAGGTTGGCATAACTACTCCTTTGTGGTACATCAGTTGCAGCCCTGTATCCATGCACCCTCCCCCACTTGAACCAATCTCCGAAGACCCAACATTCTACACAGAAATTTCCAACCCAAATTTCAATCACATATGACCCTCACAGAATAAAACCCATCTACAATCTTCCAACAACAAAGCGAAAAGGTAAGAAGAAGAAAAACCACCGTGCTCAATGTCCCATATTGCATGTTACTGCCACCAACAACATTGTTTGACTTCACACTGTACATTGAACCTGCAGAAGAATACAAAATCGAAATCACACACACATAAAAGACGCGTGTCATGTAATGGTAACCATATAATCACATGATAATCTTACCTCACTTAAATTTACAGTTAACATGTGTTAAGAAGCAACTACTTTTTCTTTTAAAAAAAGACTTTTTATTTCGAAGACTAAAGTTATAGAAAACAACACTAAGCCAAATTCATTTCGTTCACACGGTGCAACCAAATACAGTGAGAGAGGGTTACTTGAGCCTAAATCAACCCCATCTTCTTGATGAAAAACGGCAGAGGAATGGTGAAGGTCCCCAAGATCACACAACCCGGTGGTTGGGTTCCGGTTGGCGTCATTTCCCCTGTTTCAAAACAGAGACGCTCTGTTTCATCAGCACAAACACAAACTTGCCAGCACCAAAACGGCACAACTTTGTTGCACACAAAGAGATATACAAAGAAGAACAATAAAGGGATATAAGCAAACAAAAGGGTGACAAAAGGTACTACACACCGAAGCAAAAACGAAGAGTGGCAGTAGAGTTGTGAACTTGGTTGTGCTGTCTTGAAGCCTTGCATATTTTTCATCAAACTAGGGACCGACCAGACCAAAAATGTTGTTTTGTTTCTCTCGTCACGCAAACATCATCATCAGAATATGTTGTTGTGTTCAGATAGCAGAAAATTGTTATGAGAAGAAGAAGAAGAAGATTGTGTGAGAAGTGAGAAAATGTTTGTCTCTATAAGAAGAGGATGGAATGTAAGTATGCAAGTACCTTTGTTTTATTATATATTTTAATCTGTTATATGGTATAGTATTTTATTATTTGAGGTAGTAGTAGTAGTAGTAGGGTGTTTATTCTTCATTATTATTGCTATCTGACTTGGGATTTTATTTTTTCAATGCTTCTCTCTGAGACACAGTTTCACACTGTTCAATGACCATCTCAATCTCTTCCCCATTAGACGTCTCCTTCGTGCTTTTTATTCCTAGTCCTATATAGTTCCTACCTACGTGACATTGTGCTGTGATGTGCTGTGATGTGCTGTGCTGTGTAATTCATGTAATAAAGGTGTGTGATTCTTCCTAAGAAGAAGTTTGGCCACTCACAAAGAGGCATTAAAATTTAGAAACGTAAAAGAAGAGTGGTTAAAGCTACTATACACACTCACCTAAACAGTGATTTTGTTAAAAAAAAGAGAGAATAACAGTGAACAGTGATGTGTGCATTCGTATCTGAAAGTGGCCAGATTCGAATTGTAACTTGCATTGTTTACTCCAATGCAGCTTATAACAAGAGTAAAAGCTTGAACTTGAAATTAAAAACTGTAAACTTTTCATCCAAAAGTAAAAACATAAAATTCATTGACACTAATGTTATGTGTATCTCTGCCTACTTTCTCTCTTTTTTTACACCAGCATATTCTTAATAAGTCGCATTTGAGTTCAAACTTTTTCATAAGTTTACATAATAGAATGAAGCTTGTGTGCAAGATAAGGTGCTATGTAGTGAAGTTGGAATGGATTGTTAACACAACACACCAAATTCTCATTTCACATCCTCTTTATTGTCCATGGATAATTTTATTTTCCTTGTGATTCACCAACATGATTCACTCTAGTAATATTATATATAAAGAATTGAAAGTCAAGAAGACACTGAGGCCACTTGTGGAAACAGAAATTAATAAAAGAAAAGATTGTAATAATAAAAGTATAAGTATTAGTAAAGTTGTTTGTAATAAAACTCATTTTCATTTAAAAGGTTAATATATGGTAGTTAGAATTGAGATTTACTTAAGGGGGAAACATAAATATGAATAGTAAATAGGGAGATTGTAATATGGATAGTAAGATCCTATAAATTTTATAAAAGATTATATAGACAACTAAAATTATTATATCTCACTTAAAAAATCATAATTGAACCTTATAATATTTTATAATGTATAAAATAGTACATAATTAGATTTAAACATTGCATCCTATGATAAGATTAACTCTCTACTACTTACAAGACATTGAAAAAATAATAATCTATTTAAATCAAATAATCTTGGAAGTTAAATTCATATTCAACTTCCTCCTCCTTTACTTACACTTGAACTAAGTTTTCATCCAAATCCAATGCTTCATTATACTCATGCTCATCTTCCATAATTCCTTCTTCATCAGATGAACACTCATGAATATTAAGTTGAGTTGGTTTTCTTGTTTGCTTCTTTTTGGCTAATTTTGAATTAGTCATAACAAAAATAACATTATTCATTGTGCTTTGTTTTAGACTATTTCTTCTCTTTGTGAACCTAAACAAATGCAAAGACAAATATGATAAGGAAGTATTGGATTAGTAAACTACTAATTTTATTTTAGAGATATATTTTAATATTAACTTACCATCTCAAAGGAACTCTAACTATGTTCACATTCAGAAGAGCTACATGTCAAGCTCAATACATGAATGAAATTTTTTTGGAGTTCTGGATACTCATCACCATAAGACTCCTACAAATTTGTTGGAGTCTGTAAATTCATTGACCTAGTAGCCAAAGGACATCCACAATTTTTTGCTCATTTTTTGAAATCGTCAATTTGAATTTCAATGAGTTTGTTCATCCTCATCCTCCATTATCCTAGTTATGCATTCCATTAGACCTAATTTCACTTGTAAATTTGCTTTAAATCCGAGACGATAATGCATTTGAGGGTTAAGAAAATAACACGCAACATGCAAAGGCCTAGAGAGTTGTTTGTCCCACTTTCATCAATGATGTTTCAAAAAGGTAAATAACTAACCAAAATATATTAAAAGAGTTAGTTTTTTGTTTGAATTTCAGAATCACTATCCTAATAAACAAATACATAGACACTTAGCTAACCAAAATAAAAACATTGAAAGCCTTATGTATCTTCTCTTTAGCTTAGTCTATTTCTTCATAAATGAAAACCATGGTTGGATTTGATCTGAATCAACTAATCAAAGCATTTCAATTAGAGGCAATGCACCCTTCAAACAAGTTATGATATTCTTCAAAAAAATCCTTATCTAAAACCACATCTTCAACTATTTTAGCATTATTTGTTTTAACAAACCTACTAGACTTCCATTCATTACTTGTAAACATTCTAATAAAAGCTTCCTTATTTTCATGAAGTCACCCTAATGTCAAGTATGTAGCAAAACGAGTAATACCTGACCTTACAAAATCTCTTTCTTTTGTGAAATGTTGTAGTTGAGAAATTACAGGAGATCTTGAATAGATAAAGGCAATAATTTTTTATACCTTTTGGAATTGTCTCCTCATGAATTGAGAGATATTTTTCTCAATCCTCCAACACTAAGTCAACACAATGTGCAACACAAGGTGTCCAAAATAGTTTTTTCCTCTTTACCATCAACATTTGACCAATAACTTTGTAGTTTGTTGCATTATCAGTCACAACTTGAATCACATTGTCTTCTCCGACCTCTTCAACAATGTTATCCATCATCTAAAAAATTTTATTAGCTATTTTAGATATAAAAGATGCATCTATGGAATTTAGAAATACAGTTCCCTTTGGGTTGTTTACCAAGAAGTTTATTATTTCTCTTCTTTGCTTATGAATCCAACCATTAGTCATAATCGTACATCTCATTTTCTTCCATCATCCCTATGTGCTTGCAAAGCAAGTGATGTATTTTCAACTTCCTCCTTCAAATTGTTGACTCTAATCTCATGATAGGATGGAAGTTTAAATCCAAGGTTATGCCTTGAAACCAAATCAAGCATAACCGTGAATTCTTCACTTTTTGCCACATTAAAAGGTATAACGTTGTTATATAAGAACCTAGTAATTGCTTGACATGCTTCCTCTCCCAGACCTTTCTTAAACATGTTGTTGAAGGTAGCATGATAGAGATACTAAGTTTTTAAGTTGTTTTTAGAAGATATTATAAATTTCTTTCCTAAACTACTTATCCTCCCTAAATTGATGGTCAAACGGAAGAGGTTGATAGAAGTTTATCTCAACTACCTCACTGTATGTTTTTTAAGTGAGAAAATTTCCTCCCACATGTGAAGCTTGCTTATAATAAAATCATACACTCCATAACTTCTTACTCACTCATTTGAAATTATTTGAGTTTAATCCTCTAACCCTCTTGATTTATCACCTCTTCCTACTAAGGAAGTTGTGATGTGTAGTGATGGATCTAAGAAAGAAAGGTTAGTGAAGGATCTTCACATACGAGTTTTCAAGGAAATAGAGAAGAAGATAGCTCAATGGTTTTCAATGTCTTTCTTGAAATAAAATATACTAAGTTTTCTCTAAATTTTGTAATATAGAGCACAACTTAGGCTAATTTTTAGAAGACACATATTGATTATATTCAATATCTAATATTATTCTTGTACAAACTAATTTGGAGGTTTAGGGATTTGGAAATGTAAAACAAAAATTGAAAACATAACTAATTAGTAGAAACCAAATTCAAGAAGATGAAGAGATCAATCCAAAGATTCAAGAACCAAACAATTCCTCTTATCACAATTCTCTAAAGATTTAGATCCAAGTTTGAACAATTAATCGATTTAGTTAATCAATTAAAAAATTATACGAATTAAATCAAAGTATCATTCAATATAATCCATATCTAATCATCAAATCAAGATTCAATTGATTCCTAATTTGATTTTTAAAATCAGAAATGCAAATTGTAATTACAAAGAGCAAACTTGAAATTAGAGAAGAGAAGAACAAGCTCAGAGTGTTCAACAATCGGTACAAAACTTAATTCATCTTGTTTGGTCTTCATTATGTAAATTGATCATCAAAGATTACTTCTCCATGGATGAAGAATAGAAGACAAAATTGAGAGAACAAGAGGAAGAGTCAAAAATGAAAATGGAGAGAAAACATAAAAAAAGAGATAAAGATTGGAGCTTATCTTTATTGTAGTAGATTTTTTTACTTATGAAGCTTCAATGAAGATTGGAGGTGTTGAGCTAAAAGGAACAAATAACACAAATATGTTGAATAGAGTGTGTTAGACGTTCTAGAAGTTGGAAGACAGTCTAGTATAAGATATCTTTGTAATAAATTTTCTTGGGTCTAAGTTTTGTTTCATTTTAGATCCATCCATTTGTGTTTTCATAATCTTATGAATAGGAAACTATAGACATAGTTAAGACATACTTATGCACTTAGATACGTTTAATGCAATTCAGTTTTGTCGAGTTCTTCTACTTTTCTTTATCACTTTCAATTATGCAACTTTATATTTGGAAGATAATTGAATTTTGGAAATGGGTAAAAACGAATACAAATCGTGTTAGATGATACACTATTCAAGTTGTTTTCTTCTTTGAAATCATTTTAGAATTTTGTTCTCGATTAAGATTTTTTTTCTTTAAATGTAAAAATCGACTAGTTCTATATTTTCTTCATTAATCAAGTAATCCAAATTTAGATTTCTTGCATTAGAGGTTGAAGATGACTTGACCACGATTTCTACTTGATGTTTTGCGTTTCTTGAACAAAATTTTCTTCTCTTTACTACAATTCTTTTAAATTTCTATATTTACAATTTTGTACTTACATTCCAATTCCAATTTCAATTAAATCATAATCTATTTCTAGTTTTTACATTTCTAAGCGATTATTAAGAAATCCAAATCCAAAAAACCATATGTCTATTTTGAAGCATTGTAAATGTAGAATCCAATGCAATTAGAATATGCAAAAAATAATATGTACAAAAAAAGTTATGGCCAAAACAATGAGCATAGGTGAGATGAGCTAAAAATATAAAATTAAAGCAAATATGTACAATGAACTAAATTTATTACTATTAAAAGGAAATAAGTTAAAATTGGAAATAATGCATATGGAAAGTGTTGTCATTGTACAATAGAAAATATGTGGCATCACTCAATATGTATAGTCAACAAGTAAAGGAAGAAAATAAGTCATTGTTCAACCAAGAGATTGGGTATGAGTTCATTTAAGAAATGATAAATTTCTTAATAAGAGAAAGTCTAAACTTTGGGATAGGGGAGATGATTCTTTCCAAATCATACAATGAAAAAATGACAAAGAGTATAAATTAAATTTTCCTAATTATTATAATGTGGGTCATAGTTTCGATGTAAGTGACTTATCTCCTTGTAGTGCAGATCTTTCAAATTCGTGGACAAGTTCTCCCCTAGAGAGGTGGTGAACTAGTTAGTCATGTATGAGATGATAGATTCAAGAAAAATGTTTTTAAAATGATTAACAAGTTTTTTTGAAACTGTTTCAGAAAAGGTTTAATGAAAAGTTAAAGTTTTAATTTGTTCTTTTCATTAATAAATTAATTGAATGCTTTGAACCTATTATTTTCAATAATCAATTAATTGAAAACACTTAAAGAAGCTTTTAGAAATCTGTACAATATGTTAAAATGGTATTTTGATATGTTTAAAATGGTTAATTTTTATTCCAAGGTTTTAACTTTTTAGAAAAATTGTTTCTACTCTAGTTAGCTCACTTTAAGTGAAATCAATTGGTGCATTCGAGCAATGACATATTATTTTTTTTAAATGTTTTCTAGAAATTATTGTAAGTGTATATAAATCTATAAAAAAATGATCTTTTAGCTTTCAAAAAAAATAACAGAGATCATTTTGCATTTTCAAACCTGTGAGAGAGTGTGTTCAAAATAGTTTTTTACAAATTTTTCAAAGATCTTTTTTTTATTTTCTTGGAGGATTTAGATCTTCATCTTGCTTGGTGAGGGTTATTAAGTGTTTTGGAAAACTAGAAACCCTATTGTGTTTATTTGTTTTCTATATCAAGTGTTTTCATTTCTTTGTAATTGTTTTTAATATTTTTGCATTATATTACAATCAAGATAGGGTTTCTTGGGTGTTGTAATGTGTAATAGGATGTTAAAAGGGTAGAGTTCTTGTAGGGTTCTTCAAGAACTATCTTCTTGTGTGCCTTTTGTAAATGATTGTTTGTTTTAGTGAAAACCACTTTAGTGTGAAGTGGTAACTGAATGTAGTTCTTCTTGGAAAAAGAGTGAACCAGTATAAAAAATACTTATGTTTTTGGTTCTTAATCTTTTTTGTGCTTTAATATGTTGCATATATGTTGTTTTTGTATTTTGAACCAATTGTTTTTCAAGAAAGACCAGTTAAAATTTTCTCTTATTGACAAAATTTACATCAATTGTTTTCAAAAAAGAATTTAATGTATTTTATCTGTTGTTGTCAGTCAATATTAAAACCAACTATTTTCTATAATACTCTATTTTCTTAAACAAGATTTTTGATATAATTTTGCATATATTTAGAACAATTGCTTTTATGTATTGTTGAACTTGTGTGAATTGCTTTTATGTGTTGTTGTTGAACTTGTGTGAATTGTCTTTCTAATATTTTTGGAACATAACTAAAATTAGTTGTCTTTCAGAAATAATTTGTTTTCGAGTTTTAACAACTCCTCTATTGTTGTCTTTAATCTATTGTTTTTGTTAAACAACAATTCAATTTTTATTTTTTAAGTGATAAAGGTTCTGCGAAAATCTTTTAAAGTTCAATTTATCCCCACTCGAACTAAACTAAATTTTTATTTCAACACAAAGAACTTAAATAAACAAAAAGGTCAACTGAAATAAACTAAAATTAGATAAAACTATTAATTGTAAAAACTAAAATGTAAAAGTAAGTTTCCTAACTATTAAAAAGAATTAGTTTCTCTTCATCTATTTCGTTTTTACAAAGTTTTGAATCTAATACAACATTATCATATACTAGATTGTCTTTAGCTTTTAGATCATTTAATGTTTTCTATCGACAAATGATGATTTTAATCCTTCAAACTCATCTCTTTCTAATCTTCACGATCCAAATATTTTCACTATAAAAAGTTTTATAGGTTAAAAGTTTGAAAAGATTCCTACAAAAATCATAAGCAACAAATTAAATTGTTTATGCAAAATTTTAACTGAGAAATACATGTTTTACACTAGATTAACCACAATGTTGTTGAGATCTTCATTAATGAGCATTTTCTTCCTACCTCTCTAGCACATGGCTCTCTATGTGTGATGTACTCATAGGAATTAAAGCTCACACTCCTTACTTCTTGATGAGTAAAACCCTCATCTTAAATTTTTCTATAACTTGAAATTGTTATTTCCTTTAAACTAGAAAATAAACAATTTTTTTTTATATTTTTAATGAAAAACAGTGTTATTTTTTATAATTTTTAAACAGATATTAATTATTTTCATATACAAATGTATACTATTTTTATGTTTTTTTATAAAATAACACTTATGTATTTTATTTTATTTAAAATAAATCATCATGCCTGATTTTAAGTTAGCATATTAGTATAAATTGAATAAAATAGACGACATTACTAGTTTAATTATTTTTTAAAACAATTTAAAAGTAATTGTAGCCCCACAGGTAGATTGTATTACTCCTTTTTCTTTCTTATATTTTCTTAGTTTTGTTCCAAATTCTTGATGTTTTATTGTGCTAAAGTTTTATTAAACCTTAGAGTAGCTATGATATTTTTATATTATAATATGGAGTATAATTAAATTTAAAAATAGTAAATAAAGGTATTTTAGATTATTGATAATATTAAATATTGTACCATAATCTTAAACATGAGAAGTTTATAAGAAAGATAAATATGATCCTCTTGAATCTCTGTCTTTGTAGCTAGGGTTAAGCTGCTCTGAGATTATCTGAAATCTGACTGTGAAGAGTTTTGGCAGAGATGGAATCAAAAAGTTTGGGAAAGAGTGTAAATGATAGGACAGTGATGATGAGATTAATCACAAGTACAATTCAACAAATTTATACAATTATTTCATATTTATTATTTTTTAATAATATAAATATTTATTTTTCTAAATTAACAAAAAATCATTCTAATACTGATTTCCCAAACTTGAATTCTGGCCTTCCCTTTTAAAAAATAGAAAATAGAATAATTTAAAAAGTTCGATATATTTTATATAAAGTATAATTTTTTTAAATAAAATATTAATTAAATAGAACATTAGTGTCTATTCCAAAACCACAATAAGGAGATTGTTTATGAATCATTTCACTTGATTTTTTTTAAAATCTTATTTCTTAAAATATTTGAATAAAATTAGACTTGTGTCGTATAACACATGTTTTTTTAATTTAAACACAATTTTGTTTTTATAACTGATAGAAAAAGAATCGATATATAATTATTATTATCCATTTGTCGTATATATCAC
>Ga0123341_1000429_pt1 | contig 25106 bp, 20 predicted proteins | sample Turbeapinknodule_FD_89959 | JGI IMG/M metagenome (GOLD analysis project Ga0123341, IMG submission 89959) | Root nodule microbial communities of legume samples collected from Mexico - Turtle bean Mexico pink nodule | ecosystem: Host-associated > Plants > Roots > Nodule | place: Mexico: Nepantla...
CCATTAATACTCTATTTTATTTTTCTAATAAATTACGTGGTATTTCAATAAAAAAAGTTCAAAAATGAACTAAAACCTAAAACTAAAGTTACATAAACAAATGACTAAAAATTCAAGTAAAAATATTAAATTAATTTTTTTAAAGACTTGGACAAGGTAATTTAACATTTTAAATTTTGACCTAAAAGATTTGTTTAAAATAGAACCACTTGAACTTTATCAAACTACGCAGTTTCATTTTTGAAAGAGTTTCTTTGTGTTTGTTTGGTGCTATTGGTAATTGTCCCTGGTTGGTAATTGAAGGTTGTTATTTAGCAGAATTTATATTTAAGTTTTGTCCCAATTGGAAAAGAGATATAGATTTGAAAATTTGGCAATTAGGATGTGACGAGTCCAAGAGAAATTATTGGTTTAAATAAGTTGTGGGGGACAATGGTACAGAGGGACAAGAATATTGTACTATATGTCCATTTTTCGTTCATGGAAGTTCACACAGTCCACACGTATCCAACACACAATCCCATTCAACATTTCATTTTTCATTCTAAAAACATAAATCACTTTTGTTAAAAGCATTCCTCAACATCTGCTGCTTCTAGGATTTTTTTAATCGTATTTCTAAGATGAGGATTTTATTCTTATTCAGAGGTTTGCTGTGTGATTTTATCGTTCTCGTTCATATGAATGACCAATGAATCAAATACGATTAGACTTGTGGCTTGGATTCCAGTGTTTCAGAGAGCAGGCAAATTGAAAGCAGGAATATCATACGATCATCTCTCAGCTTATGTGGATTAGGCATTCTGTAGTAGTGGTCCAAACTAGATGCAAAAGGATTATAATTGAAAGGGACTGTTAAGAAAAATAGAGAGAACATGGTAGCTGCTGTGAGAAAGCATGTTTCGGGGGAAAAGGGAAATCTGAATTGTAAAACCAAAATGTCATGTGAAACCAAATTAAAGTATGGAAAAAATTAATAGCGGAGGATGGGACCAGCAAAAATCACGCATGGTAAAAACGTGAAAATGGTATGTACCAACATATGAGTAATGAGTATGACTCGACCCACAAATCCACAAGTGTAACGCAGCATCCGGAAAACCCCTTTGGATACCCATATTTTGACTTCAAAGTTATAAATTGAGCGTGAAGTGGAGGGTGGCAGAACTCTAAAGAATAAACACTTTGATCCTAAAAGGCGTGTGACATCAATTTATTCATCTTCAATTTTAACATCATTCGCATCCTTCGATAACAAAATTTGGCATTCATTCGGCAGTTCTCGTTCATAGGAAGTTGATATCGCTTGAGTTTTCTTAATAGTAACAATAATTTGAATTTACCATTAGTACATAGAAATATGACTAAGAGACAAATTATTTGAATAGAATCTTTCAAGGACTAAAAAATAATGAAGTTGTGAGTGTTTGGGTAGAAGAGAACATTATGGTCAATAACTAACAAGGTTGGCTATTCGTCGTACATGTACAATAATAATTTAAAACTGTTTACTATTGAACTCTAGGAAGACAATAGGGGTAGAGGGCATTACTTCGAGATTTACACAATCTACATGTTTGCATTATATTATAATATTTCCACCTAATCCTCCTCTCCTGAAAGGCTATAACTAAAGGAGTTTGCCAAAATATTACAACAGAGCAACACTAAGCAATGCTTTGTACAGCAAAAGCTCAAACATATTCTACCGATCTCAATCTCAAAAATAAGTTGCTTCTGCGACTACAATTGACATCCAAAATTCGAGGTAAATAAGAAAAATATAATGTTCTTTCAACTTGCAATTGGGAAAACTTGGGGGCTTAAATACACTGAAATCGTACTAGCCTATGTATGAAGCCATGTATTACAAAACTATCCTATTGAAGTATGTTGTATAACCTAATGAGTTATACACCGAAGAAGTAAGATCAACAGGAAAATGAATGTCAGTGGCCAAAAGCTCTTAAATGTCTAACCTCATTGATTGCGGCTTGACTTGTGATGTCTCTCTTTCCTATATCTCAATTGTCTTGGATCAAATCCACCTTCATCCGATCCATAGATGGCCCAGGATGGTGTGACAGTCATGTAATCGCTGCTGTCAAAAGTTTTTCCAGATGCCACCTGAAAATAAATTGAGGCTAAATTTCATAAACAAATAATCCAAATTGGTCCAAAAGAACAGTAGGACTCGAACACCTACCAGATCATGAAATTTTTCATAGTCTATCCATGTATACCACTGACCATCGATTTTGAACTTATTAGTTTTTGCTAAGAGGACACAGCACGAGTGAGCATGCTCACATGCAACTTCATACTCTCCTTGGCTTTTCAAAGCTAGGGCCTCTGAAAAAGCTTTCACATCAGTATGCCAAGGGACATTTTCCATTGTCAGTTTTGATGTAGTGGACCTGTGAAGAGCACCTTGTCATTTAAAAGAGGGTCTAAGACTAAACCAAGTTGAGTACTGGACAAATAGGGGAATAGTGTGAAGACTTACGAGCCACAATACGTAACTCCCTTGATTTCAACAAAGTCAGGATCTCCTATACTAAAGAGCTTAGAATAAGCATCAACATCTTCAGTATTCCAACCTTTCACCAGGGTCAGGCGGTATACAGTTCGCTGATGTTTTTCCCTTAAAGCAGTCAAGGAATCCTGGCAAATAGTTATGAACATACATAGACAAACTGATCAAGCAGACAAAGTATACACCACATGCTAAGATTAAATTCAACATAAAAGGAAAAAGAAACTGAATTAGTTGTGTTTTTTCTGTAATCAAATAGTGACTATTACAACTAGTATTCCACACTCTTTATAATGAAAAAAGAGGGGTTCTAACAAAATAAATACTCCCCTGGTCCTATCTATAAGAAACAAATCAGTGGTGTACTTCTTGTCTTAATTATAAGAACCACAATAGACTCATTTTCAGATGTATTAATTGCTAATTTCCTTGTATACCCTTAATTTATTATGAAGTCTACTTCAAGACTGACTCTCGTTCATTTTCCATGCAAGTAGATACATTCATCAGACTTTTGCCAGTATAATGATTAACTTGTCAGTGATTATCTCCAAAATAATATGATTCCCTACCAACTTTGACAGTATGATGATTAGCTACTCATGGACTACTAATACTAACAGTTTTCTTTTTTGGGATCTATTACTACATCCATGCTTTGAAATTGGCGATCATGGTGGGAACTAAGGATCCTAAAAAAAGCTCTTGGACAACAAAAGAAAGACATCTCTGTAATTCTGTTAAGCTACTCTTTGCAGTGACTTAGAAGGAATTTCTCTGCACCTTATTAATACACTTGTTAACACACTATGATTCTACTAAGGACATATTTTCACTCAGAACGGGGAAATACTTACAATGAATCGCTCCCAGAAATCGCCAAATAGTGGTCTATCAATTGCCTTCAAAGAGTCCTTTGTTGCAGCATCTACACTGACATATAACTGCAAGGCAGAACAAGAATATTAGGTTTGACTAGCATTAGCAAAACCAACATGAGTTTACTTTAGTATCTCTAAATGATGCAATACCTGGGTAATAGGTTTGAGCGATTTAATTTTCTCTGGAAATTGTGCATTTGTAACTAGAAAGGTGGAAATCCTCCTTTTGTGCAGCTCATCCACAAGTGCATTTATCTCTGGATACATTATAGGTTCACCAACAAGAGATAATGCACAATGACGAGGTGAGAGACCTTCATTTAATCGCTCCAAGGTGACTCCTAGACAAAGTGTTAAATGAGGCAATTTAGGAATTAATCCATGAACACAGTGATGTTTAGAAAGGTGGAGTTTCTCTGAAGCTAATATCCACAATATCCAGAATGAACACATAGCAGGGTGCTTGTGCCCCAGTTTTCTTTTTCTTTTTATTGATTTATAATTACAAAGCATAGCATTATGGAAATTAATACATCAAAATGGGCTTTGTCGCCATAGCACAGGAATTTCAAGATGCTATGCTACCTAGATTGAATGCAGTGTTCATATAACAATACAACCACAGAATAAATCATTAAAATTGGAAGTTTTTTTTTCAAAGAGATCATAATTTAGGTTTTGATTGAGGGCATGGCTTAAATGGAGGGACTGAATGGAAATGGAGGGACAAATAAATTTTCTTTTTTGAATTGCGAGAGATAGTCTTGCTAAGGGATTGAAAGGTTACATGATGATCTCGCATTTAAAAGTTCTCAAACAAGAGAATATTTACTTGAAATGAAACCTTTACCACTACCCCCTCTTTCCATCTAAACTTCTTCACTATAACATATCTTTAGTGTGCCCAACGCTTTCAATTAGAGCATATTTACACAGGATATGATCAAAAGCTACTTTATCTCCTTCATATTGACCAATCCCCTATGTTGGTCCATTAATCAGACAAATATCCTTATACTTCAATATGATTGTAGCATAGATAGATAAGTTTACCAGGAACTCCTTTCATTTGTTTAACCATATTTTTATGGAGGTCTATTGCAGAATTTACAATCTCTATCGGATCATCCATCTGCCATTGCCAACTTTTCCCTACTGGATTTGTGTGATGCCTCCAGCAGAAAACACATTTATTTGCACATGCCAAGCTAGGGGTTGTCTCCATGCATCTGTGTGAACTCAAAAATTGACAGTGAATTAGGCAGCTGAAATATGGTTCAGTAATATCTAGAACAAATGATAAATCCACTTTTTTGACAAGCACAAGAAAAATTCACAAAACCCATGGCAAGGAGGATAAAGCCAACCACTATATGACCCCACTTTTCAAAAGCCAAATTACTATATTGCAGCCCAAAGTTATCTTCAAATCAAGGTACACCCTCTTTCTTTCCTCTTCCGAACCCATTTACTAATTTCTTGTTTGTGAAATTTAATTTAGACCATCCAACGGTGCAGAGAGTTGCATACCAACATAACTAATGAACTCCATCTTTAAATTCAGCGGGAATGAATAAGGTAAAGAAATCAAGCCCCTAGAGTTCCAGCTAAAATATAATGTTATGACATGAAATATACCTGGACATATAGCATAAAATGAATAGCATGTCAAGTTGCTCTATTACCTGTGACTCTCGATTCCATAAAACGAGTGCTTATAGCAACCACCTCGACCACGAAGCTGCGCCTTGGTCCATCTACAAATCTTGACACCACTATGCGACCCAATGATTTTATACCCCTGCAAATCGGCAACCCTCGAATAAAGCCATTTCAAAAAAAGAACTTAGACCTACGTCTCATCTACCAAAGTTCAATCAGGCAGAAAACTAAACCGTCACTTACTAAGCAACAAAAAAAAACTTGGCAACTCTAACAAACGCAAACCATACACGAATTGCACAGCACGCAGTGATACATTATCACATTATTCAAAATTGTATACCTGCTTCTCTAAATTTGCTCGAATCACCGGAGTCACCATTTCTTTTCTGCCATTCAATTTCCCATTACTCTCTTCCCCATTAGCCACAGTCTTCCGCCGTGAAGGAGCTTTACCAGCAATGTCCTCAAGGTCAACAATCTCACTCTCCACATCAGACTCCTCTTCGGAACTCGAATAGACACTCTCCACAGCACCACCACTATCATCATCATCGCACTCCGCAACACCACCTCCTTTCAAAACGGCCACCACCTTCTCACACCACCGATCGAAAACCTCGTCCAGGTCACCACCATCAACATCCCCTTCGCAAAGCGGAACCACCTCCTTGGCGCCGAGCGCCCTCAGGTGCGTCGCGAGGCCCTTCGCAACGGCGTTGAAGGACTCGCCGTAGGCTCGGCTCCCGACGCCAAATACGGCTACACGGCAGCTCGAAAGGAGGAGGGAGCCGGCGCGGAAATCGGCGGCGGCCTCGGCGAGCCACGTGGCGAAGAAGCGGGAGGCAGCGGGGGGAGCCCCGTCCTGCCACGTGGAGGCAACGAATAGGAGGAGCGTCTCCTTGGGGAGGTCCTCGGGCTCGTAGTGGCGCGAATCGACGACGTCGAATGCGACGCCGTTGGAGGCGAGGAGACGGTGGAGGCGGAGAGCGAGGGTTTTGCAGGTTCCGGTTTCTGAGAGGAAAATGATCTTAGGTTTAGGTTTAGGGTTAGGGTTAGGGTTAGAAGATAGTTTGAGGTATCTTAAACGACGAGATTTGTAGAGACAATAGAAGGTGGTGGCGGAGAAGAGAGCGAGGAGTGTGAGACGCGCGGGAACAGAGGATAGTGATTTTGATAGCGACATTGTTGCACTGCAAAACGAAGATTTCAGAGAGAAAATGTGTACTAATTCTATCTAACAACTATGCGTTGTTGTTACTGAAAAATGGAGTGAAATGAAACGGTTTATCGGGAGCTGTTTGCAGCGGCCAACACCATCGGAGGAACCAGCAAGACCGAAAAGGTTTATGGGCCGGGCTATGAAGTTGCAGGCCCGGTTCTTTGTTATCATTGTAAATTAAAATTTAAAACATATTATGTAAAGTAAAAAACATTTATGTAGTCTCACATTCATCTAATAGTTTTGAATATCAGATGTAATATAGTTAAGTTTAGTTTAAGTATATTATTAATTAATATTCACACTACTTATAACTATTTTAGCCTAATTTTTAATAACATAATAATAATAATAATTATTATCTCAATTTGTCTTCTAGTGATATATTAGACGTATATGTTTATATATATATATATGTAAACTTAGTTATAATCTATGAGATTCAGACACTTCTCTTAAATGGCGTGTCCGTGTCGGATACACGTATTGGTGTCGACACTCGTAGGACACTTATCAGTGAAGTGTTCAATTCAAAAAATATTTGTTGAATTTTTTATAATTCTAGCACGGTTCTAACACAATTTTAAAATGTATAAATACAATAATTTTCTAAAAGCTCAAATTTATTGTATAAATTTGTATTATGATTATAAAAATAAAGAACAAATTCTTTTGAACCAGTCATGAAAAATATCTTCATGCTATCAAAAGAATCTCAAACATACTTTTGCACATAAATATTTATTTTCAATTTATATAATTCAAAATTATATAATATATAGATTTGTGTTCCCGTGTTCTACATTTTAGAGATTATACGTATCTTCGTATCCATATTCATGTTGTGTCAGTGTCTGTATCCGTATCTATGCTACATAGGTTATATAACTTTTAGAGTTTCTACTATGATTCATGAGCAGTTTTGGTCTTTTAATATTTTTCTTTTACTTCAATTTAATCTCTTAATTTTTTTAAATTATCACAATCAATTTTTCAAAAAATTTAAATTATACAAATAGTCTAAAATCCCAATTCAGTTTTTTTTTAAAAATTATAATCTCACTTCCTTGTTTCACCAAATTTCTAAAAGTTTAACCATTCAAATAACTTCATACTTCAAATTCACCTTAAACTTCCAATTATTCTAATTAAAAGAAAAAAAAAGTTGTTTAAAGGCTTTTAACCTATATATTATTATTCTTATCTCTATTGTTAGTTAACCTAAATCTCATTACAAATCAGTTAGTATTAGTCTTATATTATTGTTAGTTAAAATAAATCTTATTATAAATGAATTAGTTAGTATTAGTCTATGTAGATACCAATTTAAAAATTATTTCGTAAATTTTTATTAATAATAGAAACCACTTTAAATATAAATAATTTTTTAATCTCTAAATTAGTATTTAATTTAATTAATATAGTGACTAATTATTTTTTGTCTCTAAATTTGGTTGTTATTCAATGAATTTCTTATAGTAAATCTCAATGGTTAAAAAAATGGATTTGCTAGATGAAAGATGCCTATAAAAACTCCTTCATGCATATCATTTCACATTGAAGGAAGAATATGGTAATAGTACAAATCATAGTGACACTTGTGGTTATGGTTGTTGATGTGTTATAGAAGAAGAAAATTGCATATATCAGAGACTTAAGGCCTCCACAAAGTTTTCTGTGCACACAAGATACCCTCCTTATCCTGAGCAAAAGTCATCCTAATCTCCCACTGCATACTTTTCAATATTTCTTCCAATGGATTCAAAATTTCAACTTTGTCACGTATAATTGTCCAACCTCCTGGTCTTAGTATACGGTCCATCTCAACAACAATGGACACAGGTTGCTTGCACCTGCAAAATCATTGTTTCAAGAACATGTAGTGATCTTAATCTTAAGCATGTAGTTTAACAAGATGTCAAGTTGCATAATGATACCTAACATGAAAGCTTTATAAAAAAAAAACATGTAGTTTATTTAACACTAAAATTGTAACAATGAACACAAGCTGCTTGCACCTGCAAAAGAATTGTTTCAACTTTCAAGAACATGCAGTGATCTTAAGCATGTAGTTTAACACTAAAATTGTAATATGTAATTCTAATCTCACTACAATCTCAAGAACTTAACCATTTAATGCCACATTAAATTGGTGACACTCACTGTTATACATTTAAAAAATCATAAGTAGTGGTTATCTCATCATGTGACTTGTTTTAGTATTTGCCCTTTTATATAGTATCATATCAGTACATGATATGATAATTCTAAAAGGATGAGAATCAAGGAAAAAAAGATAACAAGAACCAGAACAAAAGTCCTTAAGTTTTATATGAAGTAAAAACATACTTGAACCTTCTAACTTTACTATAATCAGCAATAACAGAACTATTTAATGTCATACTTGAACCTTATCAGCAACAACACAACTATTTAATGTCATACTTGAACCTTCTAACTTTACTATAATCAGCAAGAACAGAACTATTTAATGTCATGAAAGAGCATCGAGGAAAAAAACATACATAGAATAATCTTAAGACATTATCCAACAATACCTGTTTTTGAGCCGTGAGAACAAATGATCAGCATGCAAAAGGTCATATGTTCTTGGATAAGTGCCAAATGACTCACACCAATCATGGTATATACCAATGAGTCCACGTTCAAAAATGATGGGAAGTGTATCAGGTGCATGAACAGGCACTACATTCATCACCCAGACCTTTTGTTGAGAGAGAGCTACAGCCAATCTGAATTTACAAGGGAGAATTGTTAATTTACTTTTTTACCAGTGTTTGTAATGTATGTAGGAAATCATGCAATGAACAAAAATTACATGTGCATTAAATATGTATCAGAGAAAAATGCAGCTCACTCATTGATGCAAGGAACTTATCCATGATATCTACAAGGACTTTCAAATTGAGTACAAAATTCAAACTGGTTTTCTGGCATACCCTCCATAGATGGATTTCATGTCCATTACATTCCGGATACTTGTCCAGTTAATGCCCAATCCACTGATATATGACTTATTAACAACAGCATTCCAGTGATTGGTGTCTGCAACCACTTTCTCTTTGTTGTTCACCCAATCAGGATAGGTTTCGAGCCTCGCCGGCCATTCCTCAGGCCACTCTGCCCCATGTTGTTCAATTCCAGATGGAATGGGGTGCAAACAAGTCTTCATGGGAACATACCTATTCAAAGAACATTGAAAATTTACCAATTAATGAATGAGATTAATCTGATTAGAAATAAGTCACACCATGTGATGAACTCAAGCAGCTAAATGCAGTACACAAAGATTCACAAACACACAAATGATTAGTTTGGTTTTAAGTATCCCCGGCATATAAAGTCTCAACATAATGTTCAATCATAATCTTTTGTTTTCCTAGTTTTATTTGGAAGCTCAAATGATCAATTCTAAGTTCTAACCATAAATACAGTACATAACCAAACAAGTAACAGCCAATTCTAATCACAGGCTGCACCACCATACTAATGTGTAATTGTATGTCATTACAAGATCAAGGAAAGTCTGCTAACATAAACTAACGCAGTAAAATCAGGTTAGCATGCTGAAGATAAATACAAGTCTACATTCACTAATAAAAAATTGTAACTGGGAAAATATTGTAGAAAGCAAAGACATACTGCTAGAAGATCAATTTAGCAAAATAATATTTACAGTAGGATACCAGACTGCATCAGGATTTTCATTTTCTTTGCAAAGCGGTGGAATCTTCTTCCTCCTCAGTTGGTATATGTCATTTCCTTCAGGCTTCTGATATATTTTAACTCCAACTTCGCCAACATCATCACTTTTGTGAGCCAGAACATTCCAACAAATAGATGCAGTCAATGTTGTCATGGCTGGAGGAGAAAAGATATGTAACTGTCACTTGTACGACAATTCAGTTGTCATGATGTAACAATACAGAGAAAGGTTAATATCTACACAAAGCATTGCTATGATAATTCAAAATTTTACCCAATTTTATATAATATAAATTAGAAATGTGTACCATTTTGATCATGGTTTAACATGACCAAACCAATGAGCTATGATAAGAAATGGATAATTTTTTAATACTAATAAACTAATTAATATCCTGCTTCAGTTTTTCTCAAACAAGAATTTATGATAATAATTATTAATTGATAAGAAACTGAATTTCTTTAGGTCATCTGTGAAGGCACATATGAATGAAGCATGAGACCAAACCTTCTTCTTCTTCAATACTGTCATGTTTAGTTGACATAATAAAGTATCCACCAGGTCTTAGAATCCTATTCATCTCCAACAGAAGTTTTCCACCTGAAAAAGTGGGAAATTTCAACCTGTTCTTGTAACAAAATACATGTAATTTGGAGAAACTATTTCAGAAAACAAGAAACTGAAGACAGGAACACAAACCGTTGGTATGCCAAGGTATGCTGCAACCTGCACAATGTATAGCATCAAAAACTTGACTTGGAAAAGGAAGCCTCCTTCTATTGAAAGGACTAATCATTGCTGGAAAACCCCGTTCGAGTGCCACCTGAGCCACGTCCACAAGGTCATTCTTTAATCCTAGTGATAATGTTAAAACTTCCTTATCAAGGAGCGCAGCTGCAAAGCTCGAATCTGTACATCCAATGTCCAGGACAACACGAATGTTTTTACCCCATTCAATGTCTGGTACCATCTATAAAGTTCAGAATGAGTATCAAAACGTTTCCAAGACGACATACATAAAGAGTAAGAAAAATATTTTTAGTTGAAACTTGTAAGCTAGTATAAACAAATATCAATATTACCATCACAATGCAATTATAGAATATATAGTTGTGCAAATAAAACCAAGTGCTGAAAATGGCTGTGACAAAGAAAGCCCATAAAATATTGGATAACTTGTTGAACAAACTATAACAATACAATCCTAGAAATTTCAGTGTCATATTCATATATTCATTTTCATCTTATTGTATCTACATTTAAGATATATAGTTCAGCCTTCTTGCAGATTGGCATAACATAACTCTTTCATTCTGCAATCTCAATCTATATTTTTTATTTATTTAAAGGGTTTATTTGTGTTAACATAAAGTAAAAAAGAGATATGGAATAATCCTTGTGTATAATGAACACAGAGGGTTATGTATTTATAGATACGAATCATACAAAATATATGGCCTAAGCCCGTTACATCTAACACTTCCCCTCAAGCTAGTGCATATAAATTGTATGTACCAAGTTTATTAAAGTATAACCAATTATAGGTCCCAGTAAAGATTTAATAAAAATATTTGCTAATTAATTATTCAAATTAAAAAACTCGGTCTTGATGTCTCCAGGTACAATATTTTCCTGAATAAAATGGCAAGCAATCTCAAAATGTTTGGTCCTTCCATAAAGGGTGAGATTTGAGTTAACATGAAGAGTAGCCTAAATATCACATATAATTGTTATTTGAGTGACATCTCCAAATTGCATTTCTTTAAGTAATTTTTTAAGCCAAATAAGCTCACAAGTAGTTCAGGTATTACAGAACAGAATAGCTCAGGTTCGTCCAGGGACCAGAATCCTCCCAACAATATATTTCCCATACCCCTCCATCTCTCCCATGTATCTTTTAATACAAACCTCCTTTACTCTCTACAAACATGATAATTATTGTTAATACAAACCCCCTTTTAACTAACATCAAAGGGCCTTATTCCCATTTCTCTTATTTGTTCTCTCATAAACCTTTTTAACAAAGGGTCGCCTCCTAACAGACTTTCAAGCATAACACTTTGAAAATAAGTGTCAAGCTTACTGAACTAGCCAGTCTCAAAAATCATCTAACTACATGAAATACACACCATATGAATTTGGTAGTGTTAAAAGGAGAGACCTACTATAACTAGTAATTTCCCTTAGTTCACTGTTCTCTCCAAACAGAGAATCCCAGGTGTAATGAAAAAATTCAACTCACCAAGTTACTAGCAAGTTAATCTCTAACGTCACTAAGGTAGTTCTGAGCTTATCATGTCTAGAAATAAAACTCCAGCAGTCCCTCTTCTTATAGTTTTCATACATGTTTCAATTTTATTGGTCTACAATCATGCTTAAGAGGTACCAAACATAACACAACCTAGTAGAAAACTTACCTCTTCAATGGACTCAAGATAGTGATGAATCCCTCCCTTGAACTCAGATTGGTTTTGGGGAAAAGTAAGATACTCTTCAGACTCCATCAACCAACTATGCCTTTTTATGTAAGCAGCTAGTTTCGGGTGTGCAACATTCTTATACAATATCTGCACTGACACAAGATGTTACCATGAGAAATTCCGTCCCAATTTGAATAAATTTCTGAAGAAACACGAATAAGACAAAAAAAAATCAATCTTTTGGTACGAATTAAAATCAACTTGTAACTTTTCCATAAGCTACCTTGTCTAATTTCTGCATAAACACCTATGAACTTATAACGGATATCTTGTAACTCAAAAACCAAATACTTATCTCAATTCAAAAGCTCACATAACCAAGAAGTAATCCAAACTAGGATTTTATGGGTTTTTCATATACCTTCAATTTGCTCTCAGGCCAAGGCAGTGGAAATCCATACCCTTCATGAGGAAGAGGAACCAGACACATAAGGGGTGTCCTAGGACAACTCCTCTCTGTGTGCCGGTAGCTTGTTACTTTACCACCACCAACTTCAATATCAATGCAGGGAATGTAATTATGCTTGCTTCTAGAACTACACAATTTCCAGCTATAGCTAGCATTTGGATCAAACAAGGGTCCTTTGATCTTTCCCTTGCTTTTTTTTCTCAACTCCTCCACATCCTCCACCACCTCGGAACCATCCTTATCCACGGATTCAGCCAAATCACTGCCACCATCAGCATCCACATCCACTTCACTCTCATGATCCACTTTCTCTTCTTCACCCTCCACCTCCACCTCCTCTTTCTCGTTCTCTTTCTCGTTCTCTTTCTCTTTCTCTTTCTCTTCCACATGTTGGGGTTGAGGATCCTCTAACCCTTGATGATTCCCTTTCTCCTTGTCCTCCTCATGCACGTGTTTCTTCTCTTTCTTGCTGTCCTTTCCCTTGTGTTGTTCAGAGTGAGGACGCGTGGCAGAAGAGTGAGAAGACCCGTTACCGTTACTCTTACTCTTTTTCTCACTCCCCCCACCCTTTTTAGAATCATCTCTCAACTTTTGCGGCTTGTGAGAAGAAGAGGACACGGGTTCCGCAATGTCCTCAAAACTCTCCCTTTGGGAAGTGACAGAGGAAGAAGAAGAAGAAAACACTCCCCACACAAAGATGAAACAGAGACCCAATACAGTCACAGCTGCCATCTTCACCCACAACCCATGAGGGCGTTTCGCCTGCCGAACCAACCGAGCTATGGCCATACTTCAATCCAGAAAACCAAAATTTGAAACCCAATTATCGATGTAAGCTCTTCGAACTACCACCACCCTCCTTGATCTAAGTCTATCGGTCCAACAAATGAAAATGTGAAGAGTGAAACAACGGAAATCGATAACTCTTGTTCAAATCTGAGAAGTGAAATGAAGAGGTTTAGGTGGGGTGGCCCTTATGGAAGAAATGATGTCTGTTTCAGAGTGAAGAATGGGAAAGTAAAAAACTTTGAGAAAGGGGAAGCGTGGGAATGGTTATTGTGGGAAACGAGAGTTAAAGAGACAAAAGGGGTTCGAAGTAGCGTCAGTGGTTGAGGTATCATGGTTAGGCAATGGACATGTTCCTCGGAGCTTCGATCCGTATGAGGTTTGGTGCAGAAAAAACACAGTAGATTATACGTAGTCAGCGTTTAATCAACAACGGTATTTACCAGTGTGCTAAAACACTATTATTAATAATAATTACAACAACTATAATTATTATTATTATTATTATTATTTCTCAAAAGAAAACAAAATGTTCTGTTCTTACTTGAATTTTAGACATTATCTTTGATGAGAAAAAAAAATCTTTTATCTCTTTAGACGTGAAGTGTTTTGAGGGCATTAATGATGAATTATCTTAATCAGGATAAGAGAGAATGTAAGAATGTTAACACTAAATTCAACAAGTGAACAAGAAAATGGTTAAAACTAAATTAATATAAGTATTGGATAGGTGAGTTAAAGTGAATATCTCTTTTTATGAAAACGTTATTGTATAAAAAAAATTAATTTTATCTTTTGGTTGAAGGATATAAGCATATTGAGTTTAAAATGTTGTAACTAAATAATATATTGGAAATATGATAATAGATAGTGAAGTTGTTAATCTTTATTTTAAAGTTGTAATTGACTAATTTGTCAACAATAAATCATTTATAATATATTTAAGCCTTCAAGTTAAGAATTTGAGTAAAAAGTAATGTTGACAAATAGATGATTTATGTGAATTGATATTTTTTTATCACGATTAAAAACATTTGAACGATCTTTTAAGTGATTGATTTTTATATGAGTAAGTAAAAGTAAACTTAAAATTTGAAATAACATTTGTAACATTTAAGGTGTTATAGAGTGTTTTGTTTCAAGTTCATTTTGTTATTGTTCGATATATTCATATATTATTACTTATGAGTAATCATTTGCTAGACAAAATTAAATGCTTTTAGTTTTTAGTGAGGGTTTTGCATGATCATGAACTAACAAGATTATACGATAGCCAAATGCTTTTAGTTTTTAGTGAGGGTTTTGCATGATCATGAACTAACAAGATTATACGATAGCTAATGTTTTGCTTTGTGTCTTAAAACATCGTATAACTTAATGAGTAATATTTGAATGTGAATTTTGTTTGAAACATTCTCTTTGAAGCTTGCATTCTATGCTTATTCTTATTTGTCATTTTTTTCCATATCTTATATTTTACAATGAAAACTATAAGTATGTCATTCCTTCCTCCACCTTTATTAGCATGTCAAGTTCATCTTGAGCTTAGATGATGAGGTTTTTTATCATGAAAAACTGTAGTTGTTAGGAAGAAGATTTTATTAGTGACAAGTCAATGGTTTTGGTTTTTGATGAAAGCATAGTGGAAATATTAAGAAATGGACTTTAAGTCTAATTCAACTTCATAAAATCGACTTATAATATGAGGTTTGCATCTACTTATACAATATAAAATGTCAGTAACTCTAATCGAACGTGTGATCTCTAACGGGGAGAAAACACCATTATACTTGTAGATGACAATAAAGTCTTTTGATTCTTCTAAGGATAAGAGAAAAACCTCCACATTGAACTTAAAAATATTTTCAACACAAGGAAAATTTCTAAGTTCAGTCCTAGTAACAATAGGAGAAGTTGAAAAGATAAGTATCTTCCTATTATCATCTCAGAATACACTTGGATAATTGGGTTGTTGAATTCATTCCTCCAAGTACATAACTTCTATGTCATTACTAAGTATCTACCAAGACATCAACATAATTTGATCTAACCAAATAGACCTTATTGTTGTTGAGGAGTAATAGACAGCAAATAAGGTATATATGAAGGCACATGTTAATGGGGATGAATGACTTTATCATCATGTATAATATTGGTTCTATTTCTTACTTGTTAATTGTAGTATACTTTGAGATTAGTTGCATTTTGAGTCTCCATTGACCTCTATTTGGTTTTGGTGGACATTGTTGAGTTTTCTCTAAACAAGTTCATTCTTTTGAAAATGTGTTCTCTGACACAAGTATTGTGCTTGCTAATAGCTCTTCTTCTCACATATTTTTCATGAGTTTGAGTTGTTTCTTGGATCTCATTGCTCATATCTAGTTGGAGTCTTAGGTTTCCATTGTTATGGGTGTTGTGGAATTAATGTTGTCTCCAAAGGCTTCACCCAACTCTCTATCAGTATCTCATAACATTTAATGTGCTATGAAAGTAACAAAGGTGGTTCCTTCATTGAGATCTGCCATGGTAATGAATCTCTACAATGTGTGAGGTGTCTCTTTGTTTGGAGTAGTTCAATCCATGAGATTCAGTGTTTAATTTTGAGCTGTTAGAAAAAACTACTTAAAAATCCTTTGTTAATAAATTGTCTGTCATTGTAGTTACAACCACTCATGGTACTCCACAACAAGATGAAATGCCAGTATTCAATAAGACCTATCCATGGTAGATAGCAATCAACAGAACAAACCCAAAAACATCTCTCTTTCTCCTCCACTTCTTCTGACACTGCCCCTTCTTCTTCTCCCAGCCACCAAACTCTTTTTCTCAATACTACTAAACAACACAAGTAGTTAAAATAACTAACTAGCAGAGGCACAGAAAAGGACATGCTACCCTGCAGTGCCTTACAATGAAGCAAAAAACGGTTACACTATAAATAAAGGTCATTGAGAAGAAACTGCATTACCAACTTGCTGTATAATGTCTTAAGTTAGTTATTATTGCAGTATAAATGACAGAATATACAAAATAACTAAATTTTCAAATTCAATATCAAGGCCTCTTGCTAAACCCTTTGGAAGGTTGTAGGAACATATTGGCATATAAATATAATAAAACTAGAAATTGTTAGGCATCCATTTGTGAGTTTGAGTCCCACTCCTAGATATATAATGAATAAAATGAGTGAGCTCGTGCGTGGGACAATATATTATGGATGGTTCGATAATGGCCCGATAGCGGGTGGTCCGGTAAGGTCAACAAACAAATCGTTAGGATAGTATCAAAATTACTCTGATACCATATTAAAAAGTGGATTTTAAGCCTAATTCAACCTCATAAAACTAACTTATGAGTTGAGATTTGCACCTACTTATATACTATGAAATGCTCTAATTTCTAGTTAATGTTGGATCTCCAACAGTCATATATAAAGAAAAATACTTACAAATTTATTATCTTAAAGTTTTGGATTGGAGGTGGTGTTATCGAGCCAAGTGTATCCCCATTGAAAGAATCATGTGAAATAGTACATGAAACACAACAACTATGAGCTGACATCTTTCTGTTATTTCTGTTACATCTCCCCTGTTATATACACCAAATAACAAGCAATATTGTTTTCCATTTCTTTTACAAGTTCTGAATTTATTTTACAAGTTTTGATCATTTTTCGTTAGTAGGAAGATTAAGTCACTGAGGTTGAGATTCATTGAGTGAAGGTGTTTGATACACAGCGAGTTTTATTACACCGAAATTACAAAATTGTCTCCTTCTTTCGTATAAGCTATGTGTGGGATTACAATTTATCAGTAACTCATTCAACCATTCAAAATGTATAAACTTGTTTACAAAACAATGTAATTTACAATTTACAGTTTCATAGGACCAAATCATGAAGACTGATTATCAGAATTCTCTGCTCATCAGGAAAAATTTGACTCCCTCTGGTGTCTCCTTTGCAACAGGAAACTGCTCTTTCGGTTTTCTTTTTTCAGTCAATGTGACTGTAAACTCGTTGTTGGGGTGTTAGTGAGAGATGCAGACTAATTGCTGCTAAATATCATACCAATGTGTAAAGAACATATTGGTAAACTATGCTTATTAATATTGCATTTTTCCACTTTCCAAATCATAGAAAATAGATCTCAGTGGATGGTAATTCGTTTAATGAGCTTGTCTAATATGTATGATGCGGGTTGAGCATTGTTCTAACTTGTCATTCTTCTGACAAGTACCACAGACAGTGAAGATTTTATGCTACATGAGTTCAACGTCTACTATAAGAATTAAAATAGATGTTAGTTGGACAAGGATTCTGTTATGAGGCTCGGACACTTCTCTTAAATAGTGTATACATATCAAAGACACACGGATCGGATACCGACACTTGTAGAACACGGATAGTTAAAATGTTCAATTCAAAAAATATTTGTTAGATTTTTAACCATTCTAGCACGATTCTAACACATTTTTAAAAAAAAGAAATACATTAATTTTCTAAAAACTCAAACTTATTGTATAAATTTTTAGTATGATTATAAAAATAAGAAACAAATCCTTTTGAACCGTGTCTTGTATTCTACATGTTAGAGATTATATGTATCTCCATATCCGTATATCAGTGTGTCTCTGCTAGAGTGTGTCCTTTGTGAAATTGAACCTGGACCCTTCCGAAAGTAGAATTTTTTTATTGTCAAAGTTGCACAGAACACCTCAAGTAACACATGACTTCCTAGCCAATCTTTTTTCTCTTGTTTGATCAGGGTATACCTTGCCCGAAAGTTAAGACTTAGTTTTTCAAGATACAAATATCCTTTAAAAAACCTATCACAACAATTATTTTTCATACACGGACCAGAAAATAAAACCTCTAAACCACATACGTAAAGAACAAAATTATCTACCAATCATGTCACACTTTTCAACACTTCAAGAGTAGGGCTTATGCCACAGAACTCAATAAGATTTACAATGCTAAATACAAACTGCGAATGGAATGCACGAGTAACACAACCTTTTTTCCACTTCCAATTCCTCGCAGGAATGAAAACCCTCTCATTATCTTACATTTTTTCACACAATTCTTTGCCTAAAAAGGAGGGCTGTTTGAATGAGTAAAAAATATTCAGTTTTTTGGAGCTCTCATATACCAGACATTTCAATAAGACCTCTTAATCTGAGCTTCAGAAAGCAAAAGCTATCACTGGCAGAATCAAGGTTTTCCATTGATTCAAAATGGACCATAATGGATGCTGGGTAGTGACTTTCACAAGCAACTGCTATGGCACCACCAATTATCTGAAAAAGTGGTAAAAAAACCTCACAGACTAAAGAATAACCAAATCTTTCACAAGTGCTTATCTTGCCCCTCCACTCTCCACATCTTGCATGTCCAATGGTTCAGGGAAAATTTCATTGGATGACCTTTTATTGGAAGATGAGTGATCATTTCCACTGCTTTGAGAACCTACTCTTGATTTTTTAGTGTCACTGGTACTCTCTTTGTTTGTATGTGTTATGGCCACAACACTGTCTGATGAGCTGTGTCTCCAGCTACCAAAGAATGCAGTGCTCCAAGATTTCCTAGAAGAGTTTGTTCTCAACCTTGCTGAGCTAACATTTTCTTCTCTCACAATCTTCAATGGATTTTCCAATGCTTTCAGGACATGTCTCATGGGAGGACGTTTGGAAGGCTTGGGATTCAAGCATGCATGAGCCACAATTGCCATGGCCCATACTTCTTCCAATAGGTCCTCATCCACAATCAATTGTGGATCAACAATCTTAGTCACTCGTTCTTTATCATACAGAGTGATGTAAGGCAAGGTTTGCTCTAACCACTCTTTTGAAGTGCCATCATCTGACTTGCTCACTTCAATGTTACCGGTGATGAGTTCCAGTAAAATCTTCCCGAAACAGTACACGTCGTAGGTGCATGTCACTGATGATTTACCTGTTCATTTCCACACCATGAAAAAAAAATGTCAAGGTTTTCTCTTACAACAGTTTTAAACAACAAAAGGACCATGAATCTTAAAGCCAACATGCTTGAAATAATAGCTCAAATTTCTAATGAGTTATTTTTATCAGAAAAAACTGATTTTATGAATCTAAAGATTTGTGAGTTATGATTATTTTTCAACAGTTTTTGTTCCATCTTTATATGTGTGTGTATATATATTCTTTTTCTTATATAAATACTAATTTTTGCTGCATTCAAATGTTGATTATAATCAATTGTTGAAATAATTTACTTTTTACAGTTATTTCAAAACATGACAAAGTTTCTGGCTTAATATGAATGGATCAACAATCTGATAAAAAACTAAATAGTCATTGCTAAACCAATTTTACTCACCAGGATCGCCTTCACTAGAAGGTCTGCAAAATCACAAGAAAATCAAGTTAGTTACAACCTTTTCTGGATACAAATATGAACTAGAGAATGAATTTTAATATCAAGAAAATCAGCAATCAGTGATAACTCTGTGAGCTTGCTTGTGTTTTGTGTCCCTTGATTACAAGAAGCATCCTTATCAACAGAATGCAATCTTTTTTATTTACAAATCAATCAATTAGAGACATCAATTTTCGGTCACTTAAGAAGATATGCAAAGTTAAATTAAATAGGTCAAATGCCCAAGACAAAGCAACAAACATACTAATCATAGGTATGATCAAATCATTTTTCTGGCCATTAAAAGCTTCAGTATGTTTATAAATCATCACAGCATCTCTTTGAATTTTTGTATCCATACGAATTGAACACTTCTGCTCAACCAACTGACCTATACCTATACCCCTTTAACAATATCTCTTTGATTTTCATTCATTATAAAACAGTTATGCTTCATCAATTCAAAAACTTACGGTGGCTTGCTGAAAACCCTTGAGATGACTCCCTGTTGAAGATCTCCTTGGGCGGTAACCTGGCTCAAACTTCCAAGTCGCACTTCAAATTTATCATCAAGAAGTATACTGCTAGATTGGACATCCCTTCAAAAATCAAGAGTGTAATTTTAGTAATTCGCAGAACTACAAAAGTTCTTTCACACCTCCTAACTTCACTCATTGTTAACAATGACAATGGTAACAACTCAATGCAACGCAATTGTAATATAAAATATAACTACACAAACGTTTGAGTGTTAGCTTTATGCCTGTGAAAAAAACAGTAAGTCAATTTTTATGTCAATACATCAGTCAACTTAGAAGTTCCATTTCTAACATAGAAGTATATCATTCTAAAATCAAAAGGGCACCATGCTAAAGAAATGAGAATCCAGCATAGCTTTTTTTGACAACATAAACTCAATCAAATTTTGCAGACAAATTCTATTTAGTGGCGTGATCATATTCTTATAACCATAACCATAGTGAGAGAACACTAACAATCTATAATGCTTTTGGCATTACCTGTGGACAAGGGGAGGGCTGCACTCATGTAGGTAAGCTAGGCCTTCAGCAGCTCCTATTGCAATTTTCAATCTCGTGATCCAATCCAGGGACTGCAATTTACCATCTGACTCGTTGACTCTGTGCAAAGAAGTAGCCAAATCTCTATTTGGCATGTACTTGTAAACTATACATTTCTCATTCTCATTGTCCAAGCAGTGGCCCAGGATTGGGACAAATCTTGCATGTGAAACCTTACTTAATAGTCCCAATTCCACGATGTATGATTCTCTCTTAAATAAACTCAAATCTATCCTTTTGACAACCACAGTTGCTCCACCTTCCATGACTCCCAAGAAGAGGACCCCAGAATGGCCATGCTTTATGATATTCGCTTCAGCAAAATTGCCAGTTAAATGGATAATTTTCTCAGAACTAAATGCTTCTCCCACGCCAGTCACAAAATCAGCATCCTTAGGAGGTATAGGGCTTTCCCCTTCCTGAACAGGTCCCTCTTCTTTGGTCCCCCTTTGAACTTCCAAGCTTCTACGATTGTGACGTTGTTTTAGAACCAGCACGAGGACCAATGTCAGCACAGCAATAAAGGCAAGCCCCCCAAATATTCCTACCAGTATGAATACCACCCTTCTGCTGCTCCTGGACTTAGATTCTAGGAATGCAGAGGTTAAATTTCTTGCAACATAAAATTCTTTACACTCTTCCAAATTCCTCTGGTTTGGAGCCATCTGTAGGCAATTTCTATCTAGAATAACGTTACCACCACCTTGCACCTCACCTTCCAAATAATTACTTGACAAATCAATTGTTTTAAACATGTACAGTGAAGTGTTCAGATCTCCATAGAACAAATTGTTTGACAAATTGAACACAGCACCAGCAGAGCTAACATTCCAACTTGTGAAATTTGGCAGTGTCCCAGTGAGGTTGTTACTGGACACATCAAGAAAGCTCAACCTGGGCGTTAGCCTAAGATTATCATGAAGAACGCCATCAAACGAATTCCCTCTGAGAATGAGAACCTCGAGGGCCAAGAGCCGAGAGAAAAACAAATCACCTGGAAACGAACCCGACAGAAAATTCATACTAAGATCAACCTCAACCAACTCAAAAAGGTTACCCAGTTGAGAGGGAATCGACCCAGTAAAAGAATTCCCAGAAAGGTTCAACTTTTGAAGACTCGAAAGTGCACCCAGTTCAGGTGGAACAGACCCAGAAAAATAATTGCCAGAAAGATCAAGCCTTGTGAGATTCCCAAGTTTAGACACAGAAGCAGGCACATAGCCTGAAAGAGAGTTAGCAGAGAGATCAAGAACAGACAACCTTGTGAGGTTCCCAAGCGTTGAAGGCATTCTACCAGTGAGAAAATTCCCTGAAAGCACCAAAACCTTCAACACACTCAACTTCCCAATTGAATAAGGAATCCAACCCGTTATAGAACAAAACCTAAGGTCAAGAACATCCAACACCCTCAGTCTCCCACCCAACCACTCAGGAATAGACCCATTAAGCACAAACCCAGAAGCATTAAACGATTCTAACAGTGTCAAATTCACAAGAGAACCCACTTCAAAACTTGGGTTAACGCTACCCAACCGGGTTCTCTTCAAACCGGACAAGTTTAAACCCACAACTCGACCTTTCCGGCACTGAACTCCGGTCCAGTTCCTGCACGGTTCTGCTTTTATGGGCCAATACTTTGCCCTAATCCCCAACGACGATCGAAGCTCCCTTAACGCGACCCATTCCGGTCTCGAACTCAAACCCATTCCCATTGTTAACCCAAACATTAACAACAACACTGAAACCACACTCTCTGCAATTGCCCCCATTCCCATGAATCCCAAAACTCAAATTCCCTTCTTTATTTCACAAATATCCTCTACAGTAAAAATTCTGCTCCACTCGACTAGAACTACTATCACTGCAAAAGTTCTCCTTCTGGGTGTTTAAGGCAGAACACAGTGGAATACCAGAACTTGAATTCGGGACTGCTACTTGACCTGTACCAGTTGAACTACTTTACTTCGTCTGCATCATGCATGCACCAGGTTAGTTCAATTCAGCAAATTCTACAAACAACCCAGAATTTTATTTACTTTTTCACTTTTGTTTGTTTACCTGCACACGATGTTGTTCCGCTGTATCTTCTGAACTCCGACACAGCCCACAAAAGGGATCCATCAATGTTTCAATCGGGGAAAATGTCTCTGTTTTTTTTATTCCCTCGCACGAGCGTGGATGGAACAAGGCTTTGGCATGTTTAAGGTTGTATGTTTGTGTAATGCTGCGGTGTGTTTTACATGACCAAAAGGGGTGATGGTTCCGAAGCAAAGGTGAGCCTTTTGCAACTAAACATTAAATGGGTGCGAAGAAAATGGATAGTGCATTAATGGTGCCCCCAACGGCCACGAGTCCTGGTTTGTTTCTAACTCACCGAAGATATTAATGAAGGTTTGAGAGAGAGAAAGAGAGAGAGGGGTGGGAGTGAAGAAGAGCGTGCCACTGTGTGAGGTTTTCTCTGAAAAAGGTTGGAGTGCGTTAATGGTAGTTATGAAAAGTGTGTGGTGTGTGTGGTTATGGAGGGTGGTTTTGTAAGAAGATTTGAGTGGATTGAGAATTTGGATAATACAAAACGTTACTGCAACACATCAAGGAATTGCAAAACAAAATGATTGTCAATTTGTTGTTAGAAGTTTCGTGGAATTGCATGGCCTTTTTCCTCAGTTGATTTTTCTTTTCTGGTTTCTGCTGTAGACATCAAAATGAGACCCTGAATCACCGTCCACTGAATGCATCATCATATCAATCAAACACTTTTTTTTTTATATTTTACTATTTTACAAATTTTATTCAACTGATGAAATTGAACAAAAATAATAATAATTCAATGATAAACGATATGATCAACGTTCCATCAAATCACAGTTTTATCCTTAAAAATCTCGGTGAGTTGGAAGAGAAAGGAGTATATGAGGTTCGGACACGTCTTTTAAATGGTGTGTCTGTGTCGAACACATATATCGAACATTGATACTATTCATAAGTATCGGTGAAGTGTCTATTTAAAAAAATATTTGTTAAAATTTTAACAATTCTAACACGATTTAACACAATTTTAAAAAAAATATACATTAATTTTTTAAAAACTCAAACTTAATTGTATCAATTTTTATTATGATTATAAAAATAAGGAACAAAATTTTTTGAACCACGCATGAAAAAAACAACTTTCTGCTAAAAAAACTAAAACATACTTATTGCACATAATGTTACAACCGCATTCAAAGTATTGTTTATTTTAAAGATTATGTTCCGATTTTATCCTTAACAAACGTCTAAATGAGAATAAAGAATAAATAATATATAAATTATCATTCACTTCAACTTTTGAATAAGCTAGATAAGAATAAAAAAAAAATAATATATAAATTATCATTCATTTCAATTTCATAATAAGTGCTGAATAAGTTAAGTTAGAATTATATATAGATTATCGAAATAATCCCTAATCGATATCTAATTTTAAACCATTATTGTTATATAGCAGTCTAAGAAGATTGTTATGACAATTATTAAGAGTAAAAAAAAAAATGGTTGTAGAGAACTTAGTTAGAAGAGTAGGAACAAGTTGTAGTTTGTTGATGTGTGTTCACAGGTAGAATTTTCAAAATGAGAAGAAGAAAGATCACATGAGAACAGAAAGATGGGTCCAAAATCCATAGTTTTATGCAGAAAAAGTGTGAAATTGACGATGGGGCGTTTTGTTTAATGAATTAATAATAATAATGGTTTCTTTGATTTAACTTGTGTTCAATTCAAACTCAGCCTTTCTTATATTCAATGACAACTCAGTTGAGTCTTCATTTATTTTTTAATTATTGAGGTAATAATGCTCATCAAGATTCCATTTCTATTCTAACTATCATCTATATCCTCTCATGCACAAAATCTTTTCATAAACTCTTTTTTTTTTCAATATTAATA
>Ga0123341_1000430_pt1 | contig 25096 bp, 23 predicted proteins | sample Turbeapinknodule_FD_89959 | JGI IMG/M metagenome (GOLD analysis project Ga0123341, IMG submission 89959) | Root nodule microbial communities of legume samples collected from Mexico - Turtle bean Mexico pink nodule | ecosystem: Host-associated > Plants > Roots > Nodule | place: Mexico: Nepantla...
GGAGGCGGCGGAGGTGGCGGCGGCATCGGGGTGGGGGTTTGCAGCGGCGGCGGCGGGAGAATGGGCTGTGGGCGCGGCGGAAGGTGGTGATGGTGATAGTTGAGATGGTGGAGAACCGTGGTTTCAGCATTTGCGAACTGAAAGAGTGCAGAACCAGTGGCACGAAGCGAACGAATGTACATAGCATGTGCCGCGGAAAAAGCGTGTCTTGCTTGCACGAACTGCTTCATGTAACGCTTCCTGGCTTTGCAACGCGACACCGTTTCTTCCCTCTCTATCCTGGAGTGGCAGCAACCCATCTTCTCTTTTTGTTGTTCAGTGAAGGGGAATGAGTAAAGGTTGGTTTTTGCTTGAGTTTTTTGTGTGCTAAAAAAAATGGGGTGGTGGTACTTCTGCAAAAGTTGCCTATTTTAATGCCTGAAACTCTGGCTTTGGGGTGGGAAGTGCCAAAGGTACTTTATTTTTGGGTCAAAACTAAAGAACCTTCATTTAAAGGCATTCCTCTCTGGGACACTTGAACTTGCATCAGAATCTAAAGTAGAGAAGAGAGATAATGCAGTTTAGGAATGTGGTTGAGTAGAGGATGCTGCATTGGGTTTTCTCTCTCTATACTATAGTGGGGAGGAGCAGCAGCAATGGAGAGAAAGAGAAGCAGCACACACACAGACAAGGGCTTTGGGCAGAGAGCCTGCAATTAAAAAATACAGTAAATTTTGTTTGGTGTTTTGATTTTGGTGGACCAAAATGCCCCCTCTCAGGGCCTATAGGGGTAATTTTATTTTCACTTTGCATAATAACATAACATGAAGTAACATGCATGATGCAGGGCACGACATACCCAAAGGGCCACTGCCAGATCAGATCAGATATGCACTTCTGGGATATCCTTCAAGAATTTTAAACAGTGGCTTTCTAGATTCAAGAGTACGGACACCAACACTATTTCTACCAATATTTCTTTTTTATTAATTCAATTTTATTTAAAAGTATAAACGAATCTAGTTAAAGAAAAAGTTTTATGTTTTAAATATCAATAAATAATAAAAATATATCTAAAAGAACAAGTTCAAAGTAAAAAAGTGTATCAGTAACATTTATATCAGATCCAAAAGTCATTTTACTAAATATATTATACTCATGCAACTAATGAAATAGAGTTATGACTTCAAATCTTTTTCACCATTTCTTCTTGTCCATAAAGAAAGATTTTGATTTACTAGAATTTCTTGTTGAATGTGTACATAAAGATCATGACATCTCATGATTCTCTTCCTGAGTATGGGATGGGAATGTTTCAAAATATTTTATACAGAACAAAGTTTGTTACTTTTTCAAATTGACAATTAAGCAAGAATAATGTCCATAAGTTTTGCTGTGATGAATAGTATATATACTTCTTCAAGAACTTCACGTGTTAACCTGTTACCTCTATTTAACATATATTCCTATTATTAAAATATGAAGAATGATTCTAATTCACGAAATTAATGTTATTGGTTGTTAGAACTGAATGTTCTCCTTGTGAAGGAAACAAAATAATGACGACAACAAATTCTTTTTCTCTAGCTGCAGCAAAGTAATCAAAGGAACGAAATCCCTTCCTTGGAATGGCAGCATCGGCTTCTTGTTCATCCTGTTCTCTCTCGCTTCATATAAAAACCCTTCACATGCAAAAGCCTTTCTGCACTTGCACCTTCTATTTCATAATCCTCTCTCTCAAACCACGAAGTTGCATCTGAAACTTAACTATATAGTGCAATGGCAAAGGCTATAGCTGATGCTGAGTATGTGAAGGAAATTGAGAAGGCTCGTCGTGATCTTCGCGCTCTTATCTCCAGTAGAAACTGTGCCCCTCTCATGCTTCGATTAGCGTATGTTAATTATAGCTACTTTCATTTCTTTATCTGCAGTATTGTATATTTTATATAGCAAACTTTAAACAACTATCTATATCTTATTTGTAGGTGGCATGATGCTGGTACCTATGATGTTAAGACAAGAACTGGAGGCCCCAATGGTTCTATCAGGAATGCACGAGAGTTGAATCACGCAGCAAACAAGGGTCTGGAAACAGCAGTTGTGTTGTGTGGTGAGTTTTACTCCAACTTAACCTTACATAATTGAGTCCCAAAACCTACATCATTAGAAAGATTTCTCCAAAATCCTGCTCTGCTAATAACTACATAAAAATTAGCTTTTAAAAAGTCTTATTTCAGATATACTTAGCTGCTATTAGTTGGCCCACAATCTTATACAGATATCAAATCATATTTTTTCTATATAGCCCTCATTGCTTTTGGTTTCTTTGTACAACAGAGCAAGTGAAGGCCAAACATCCAAATGTTTCATATGCTGACCTTTACCAGGTTATAACTTTAGTTTACATTTTTCAGATATCAGTTAATATTTGTTAAAAATCAGAAGAATTATGTAAGTTAAGTTGCATGCATTGGATTATTTTGTATTTCAGCTAGCTGGTGTTGTTGCAGTAGAGATCACTGGGGGACCAACTATTGACTTTGTTCCAGGAAGAAAAGTATATATCATTCGCAAATTTTGTTTAGTTCATGTGTTTCAATTTCGATGCTTTAACTTTATATTTACTGTACAATATGCTACTTGCTTTACCAGGATGCATTGGAATCTCCAGCAGAAGGGCGTCTTCCAGATGCCAAACAAGGTAAATCACTGTGTTGTTTAATTTGTCTTCTGTCATTTATTGGATAAAAGTATTTTGTTGACATCATTTCTATAATTTGTCTCCATGCATAGTGAATTTTGGTTCTAGTTATTGAGACTATTCATAGATAATATATGGAAGAATTTCAGGTGCATCGCATCTAAGAGAGATGTTTTATCGCATGGGGCTAGGTGACAAAGACATTGTGGCTCTATCTGGAGCTCACACTTTGGTAAAAACTATATTACATATATACAAGAGTTCTTTAATTAGTAAATATTTAAACTGTACATTTAACTTTTTCATTACTATATTTTAATTTCATAAGGGCAAGGCACATAGAGATCGTTCTAACTTTGAAGGGCAATGGACAAAGGACCCTTTGAAGTTTGATAACTCATATTTTGTGTAAGATGTTTACTTGCATGATCTTCTGATATGTTTATGGTTAATTTATTCAAAATGTATAAAAATTGAAATTGCATATAACACTATCAGAGAATTACTGAAAGGGGAATCAAAAGATTTGTTGAAACTTCCCACAGACAAGGCTCTAGTTGAAGATCCTATCTTCCGCAACTATGTTGAACTGTATGCAAAGGTAACTGACAAATCAAAGAGTTGGAAATTAACATTTAATGATTATATAGACTGAAATTAGGCTAAAAAAACTATTTTCGATTGTACTAGGATGAGGATGTTTTTTTCTCAGATTATGCAACCTCACACAAGAAACTCTCAGAGTTGGGCTTCATTTTGAAGAATCATCGTTCCATGTTAGCCAAGGGAGTTGTAGGATTTGGTATTGCCTTAACTGCAGTGATCTTGGGTTACTTACACGAACTAAACAAAAGAACCAATTGAATATTAACTTAATTTAATGTATGATATTGTCAAAAATAAAAATGCTTGTATATGATTTGTGAACATCAAAAGTTTTCATTTGCTTTCTTAAATGTAATCTATATTTTATATTTGTACTATTTTTTAATAATAATGTTTGATGTGAAAAATGAAGTCTTAATATTTGAGGAGGTTTTTACTTTGAATTTATGATTTGGTTATTAAATATTTTCTTAAATAACTTTTGTTTCTACCGATTGACTCGCTTTGCCGGTTGACTCGAACGGCAGTCTTTACCCCTTCTATCTTCGCCTGAGAATCACACTTTCTTGATTAAAGAATCTCTCACCTGCAAAGACAACGGGGCATCTTGACGGTTGTTTGCACTCCGACGTCCAAGTGTATAAATTAGTTTCAGACTTAGAAACTGTGTACCTTGCTAGGGTTCTTGGCACCCTTTATATAGGTTGAAACTAGGGTTTATCTTTGTGTTGTTACCCTTGTCTAGGGTTCCTTGGGGAACGTCCTTACACCGCTATTTACATAATTTTAGCGTATCTGGCACATGGAACTTCCCTTAATTGGAGTGCAACGAATAATAGAGTGGTCGTCTGGGTACCAACTTGTGCACCTAGTCTCTGGGGCAATCTGCTTCGTGGGTGCCCTAAGTATCCACGTGCCATGCATGCAGCTTTCCCTGGAAACCCTAACCCTAATGGGCCTTAGCGCCTTTCAGGATTATTCACTCGTGTCGCGCCTATATACGCTATACACACCACATGCACGAATCCTTCGTGTCTTAGGCTTCCCACATATCTAATGTGATAGGCGCATGCTTTCAACCGTTGGAATTCTTTGGTGGAGTTTGCAGAAGCTTTCATGGAGTGCTCACGGACAAGGCTCTCTCTTGGAGATCATGGTTGCCTTGGGGGTGCAGGACAAGTATGGAGGTGAGAGGTTCGGCCAGCTCACTTGGAAGGTGGAGATTGAAGACTAAACTTGTCTAGAAGTAGACAAGAGTGACAAATTGGCACAAAAATTTGGCAGCAATTTCACTCTATGATTAATCTTGATTTACATAAGGTAGACTCCTCCTTTTATAGCAATGGAGGACCTCTCAAATGAAATGCAAATACAAGGGAAATAGCTTTGGAATGTCCACCAAATGCATCTTAGCACATGGAGCACATGTAGCATATTTAACATGTGCTTGAAAAGCTTTTAGCACATGTTTCATATGGTTCATGTGGAGATAGCTGTGTACACATTTATCACATGGAGCATGTATTAATTGTGTGCTCTTCTACCTTGCTCCAATCGACCTAGGTGAATTTAGAGGTTTTAGAAACTCTAAATTAGCCTAGGTTGATTTTATGTGCTAAAATTAAATTCCAAGAAAATTTCAGTAATTTCTTATTCTAATTTTGACAGAAAAATAATATTCTACTCTATACTAAGCTTCATGGCCTTTGAACATATAGAGGAACCTTTCTCTGCTATCAGTAGCAGTGTTCCAATCCTCTTGAATTCTTCTAGCTATAGCTCTTGCAGTTGGCCCAAATCTTCTATGTGGTGGGCTTGAGCTTGTATTTGGGCTTGGGCTTCTTCTATCATGGGCTTGGGCCTCTGCCATCATAATGTCTTTAACTGTTAACTTAGGATGATTCTAGGGCCCACCTTACGTGGCCCAATATAATTGTTCAAACCGTCGACATTCAATCTCTCCCCCTTCTGGCGAGATCTGATGTCGATCTCCAACGTTGAGGTTTGTGGTACCGATGTCCGAAGACTGACTAATAGCCTGATAAGTGTGTTTGGGGCCCACCTCACGTGGCCCCCTTCCACTATCAGGCATCGGTGTGTGATGTCTGAGTTCAATCACTGGAGTCGATGACCGAGGACTGGTCGAGACACAAGCTCCCCAGTCTCGAGACGGTTGGGACTCGTTGACGCTTGAACTTCTTCGTGCACTGTTTAAACCTTTAATCCTTTATGCTCTCTTCACTGTTTCATTACTTCCACTTACGCGAACCTTCTTTTAAGTATTTTTGCGAAACGATCTCTCTCTCTCTTCCGAATCTTCAAACCCTTGAACCTCAACATTCAAAGGTATGATTTTTACTCACTGATTGCTCTTGCTTCATGATTATGATGCCTATAACATGCTTATAACTGCCTGGGACTGTTTATGTTTTCTGCATTTTAGGTTTTCCGCACATTCATTTCCCTTGTTTTACGCTTTGAGTCTTTGTTCTATGGTTTTTCTGGTTTTGTCGAGTCACGCCATCTTCTTCCTCTAAAGTTTCGCTTTTTCTTCTCTTTTTTAGCTTCCTTATTTAAGATGACCCAACAAGAACCTTCTCCAGTTCCTCCTTCAGACTCTAAATCATTTTCGTCTCCATCCCCTGTTCCACCTACAACACCAACCCCTCCTCCTTCCGCCTCCGTCTATAAGTCCCTATATCACTGGGCACCTGCTGCTCTTCTAAATGAGACCTCCAGTTTTACCTCCTTTGCGAGTATATCTGCTTATAGGAAGAAACAAACCTGCCACAAATCAAGCGTTTTTGGTAAAGACCATGACAAGTTCGTGAGGATGGTGGCTTGCAGAGAAGGAGATCCGGTGTGTGCTGACGAGTTTGAACTTCGATTACCCTTCACCCCCTTCGAGCGAGCACTCCTAACTGAGGTGAACATCACCTCCGCCCAGCTGCACCCCAACAGTTGGGCGTTCGTGAGGGCCTTTGCGATCCTCTGCCACTGTCTTGGCCATACGCCATCGACGGATGTGTTTCTCTTCTTCTTTGAAGCGAAGAGTCCAAGCAAGAAGTTGTGGGTCAGCTTCAACGACGTTGCTGGGAGGGTGCTTCTAACGCTCTTCCAACAATCGTACAAGGGGTTCAAGAAGCACTTCTTTTAAATGGGTTCCCTCTCTACTGGGCGGAGAAGTCAAACCTCCTGAAGCCCAGGTGTCTTGAGGATCTTCTCCCTCAAGAGCGGGAAGTATGCGACCTCCTCTCTGGCCTTCATACCCCATTTAGCACATTGGAGTTGCTCAAACTTGAGTTTAGCCCCAAGGCCCTTAAGAGTTACATTGGTACCCTTCTCATTCCTGTCTTATCTTTGTCTGCACCTTTACTTGCTTTATTGTTGTGACTTATTCGCTGTCTCTGTGCAGATATGGGCTTTAACAAGGATAAGAAGAAAAAGCTGGCCGAACTGCTTGCCAAGCGCAGGGCGGCCCCTGCTGGTGTGGGCACTTCAACACCCATTACTCCTCCAACTTCTGCCACCTCGGCCCCCATCACAACTGAGCCAGCCCCTATTGATAGGCAGAAAGGGGTGGTGGTAATGACTGTCGATTCAGAGGACGAGGATACCTGTACGGGCCTCGTCTTCAAGCGACTGAGGGTGGGCGAAGCCGCGGCGCCCTCCCATTTTGCATCTGGCGGGCTCATCCCAGTCTTCAGGGATAACCCTCCAAGCGCTTCCTCCCCACGCGATCTCATTGTACATGAAAATGGGGGGGAGATCGCCCCCGAAGACTGCCCAATGCCTCCCGCTCCCAAGCTCATTGCGCTTCTCCAACAAGCCCTCAAGCGCTTCCAAGACAAGGAAATGTTGGAGAGCTTGAGCGGCAACCTCCTCCAAGACCGCGTGGCGTACGACCTTGGAGACTTTCTCGTCGCATCCAGTCTTGCACTGAGTAAGGCTCAAGAAACACAAGAACTGCAGGCTAGGATGGCGACACTGGAGGAGGAGCTGGCCCTCAAGACCAAGGCCTTCTCCAACCGTGAAACTGCCATGTACCAAGAATTGGCAAGCCTTCGCCAATCCAAGAAGGACGCCAAAAAGCATCTTTTTTACAAGAGCCATGAGGCCGTCCAACTGAAAGCGAAGATCTTGCCTCTTTGCAACAAGGTGATCGACCTGGAGGAGAAGGTCGAGGGGATGCAGGCCAAACCAAGTTGGAGGAGAGGGTCACCCAGCGCTAGGTTCAGCTGGGGCAGGTAGAAGGGGAACTGGCCGAGAAAGTTGAACTCTTCAAGAAGACGGAGGAGGAGCTCAACAATGATGTTGCCGATGCTTATTGCGAGGGGTTCCAAGATGCCATAACTTAGTTTTCCTGTGTGCATCCTGAGGTGGATCTTTCCCCTTTCAGTGAGTCCAAATGCGTTGTTGATGGGCAACTCGTTTAGAGAGTAACCGCCCTGTAATTTTGTCTTCTTGATGAACAATTTGCCTCTTGTATATGTATGTATATTTTTATTAGCATTTGTCTTTCCTTTAACTGTTTGTCTTAGCTACTTTGGTTTGTGTTTCTATGCCTTTACTTGCATTGACTTCAACTAACAACGCCTTCGACATAGGCTCTCCCTTTAGGTTGCACGCTTTAACCTCATACGTTTTATCTTGTGTGCGTCTTAACTGGCTCAAACTTTGTTCGAGGATAAACTCCTCTTGTTGTTTTTTATCTTCTTTTTGCGAAGTAAGGCTACCTGTTGATCTCATCCCCACCCCCCTCAGATCGACGGGAATGTCTTGCTGGTAACACTGGTGAATCACACCGCTCTCGACCTTGGCTTACAAACAAGGGAGAAGTGTATCCTCCCAATCTTGACCCTGCATCACGAAGGTAGGGGTGAACTTAACCGATGAGCCATGTTGTTCGACCTTGGAGTTACTACACAAGAGGGAGGCTTCCTAACATACTGCCCCCATCTTGGTGTTTCTAACTCGAGTGAATGGCTCTTACCGACCACATCTTTGCTGTACAAAGTCAAGGGATAGGTCTGAATAACTGACCGCGACCTTGCTATAAAAAGTCAAGGGACATGCCTTTAACGTTTGAACCATACTGTTCTCAGCCTTGGTAAACTTGCGCAAGAGGGAGGTTCACCAAGGAACCATACTATTCCCGACCTTGGCCCATTACTTCAAGGGAGAGGTTCATTAACTGGCGAACCATACTATTTTTCGCCTTGGTGAACTTACACAAGAGGGGCTCATTGGGGAACCAAACTACCTCCGCTCTTGGTGTATCACTTCAAGGGAGAGGTTCATTATCTGTACTGCACACACATTTCTTAACTGAATAACTGAAATTTTATTTGGGTGACCTCATTAAAAAACCCTTATGAGGGAAAAAGAGTGTCCCCTTAAAACGTGTACAATGCAAAACATCTTTAACTAAAATAAAACTTAAGATTGGTCGCATTCTAAGTACGAGGGATCGCGCCACCCTCTAACGTTTCGAGCCTGTATGCTCCATTCCCAAGGGCCTCTGTCACTCTGAAAGGACTAGTCCACTTGGGAGATAGCTTGTTCTCTAGCTGGTACGGGTGGGCCTTTCGCATCACCAGGTCGGCGACCTGGAACTGCCGAGGTCTCAGCTTGGAGTTGTATTTGTACTCCACCCTCCTTTTCAAGGCTTCAGCCTTAATCCTTGCTTCCTCCCTTACTTCATCTAGTAGGTCCAGGTTCACCTTCCTCTCTTCATTGGAGTCCTCGACCACGAAGTTCAGGAAATGTGGTGAGTTCTCCTGGATTTCTACTGGAATCATTGCGTCTGAACCATACACCAAGCTAAAGGGTGTTTCCCTGGTTGTGGACTGGGGAGTAGTGTCGTAGGCCCACACAATTCTAGGAACTTCTTCCGCCCATGTCCCCTTGGCTTTTTCTAGCCTTCTCTTCAGACCTCTGAGCAGAACTCGATTGGCAGACTCGACCTGCCTGTTCGTCTGGGGGTGTTCAACTGACGCGAACACCTGTTTCACTCCCAGCTCTATACATAAGTTGCCCAATTGTTGGCTTGCAAACTGGGTACCATTGTCAGACACCAATCTCTTCGGGATTCCAAAATGGGACACTATATTTTTCCACACAAAGTGTTGGATCTTATGGGCTGTGATCTGCGCCACTGGCTCAGCCTCGATCCACTTTGTGAAATACTCTATGGCAACCACGAGGTACTTCATCTGCCGTACTGCCAAAGGGAAAGGCCTCAGAAAGTCGATTCCCGAAGTATGAAATAGCCATGGGCTGTAGATCGACCTCAACTCCTCTAGAGGCGCCTTGTGCCAGTTAGCATGTTGTTGGCACTGTTTGCATCGCTGGGCATATCTCGTGCAATCTTCCCTCATGGTTGGCCAGTAATACACTGCACGAATGGCCTTTGACGAGAGGCATCGACCACCGACGTGGCTACCGCATATCCCCTCATGCAGTTCTGCCATGATGCACGTGCATTGTTCGCCACTTACACACACCAGGATAGGATGGGTGAACCCATGCCTAAATAACTTCCCATCGATCAAGGCGTACTTGTTCGAATTTTTCTTGATTTTTATGGCTTCTGTGGGTTCTAACGGGAGTACTTATCATCTAAGTAGCGTTGGTAGGGTGTCATCCAAGTTTCTCCTGTTTCAAATTGGTAAACCTGTGACGACATCTCCCTAGCAACCGAGTACACGCTTACTCTGGGCGTTTTTACCGTTTCATGCGTTAGTGACCGATGACTCCTCCTCATCCCTTCCGATGTGTTGATCTTTTGGACTTCTTCTGCCATATTGTTCGCGATAGTTCGAGGTGTCTTCAGGGTCTCCTAAATCACTGTCATCTGCTTGCCCCCCTTGCCCGAACTGGCGAGCTTTGCAAGCAAGTCTGCTTGGGCATTCTGTTCTCTGGCACGAGAACTAACTCGAACACCTCAAACGACTCCTTCAGGACTTGGACATACTCTAGGTATGCGGCCATCTGAGGGTCCTTAGCTCGGTATTCCCCCGTGACCTAACCTGTGACTAACAATGAGTCACTCTTTGCCAACAAACCTTTCGCTCCCATCTCCTTGGCTAGCAGCATTCCAGCAATCAGGGTCTCATATTCTGCTTGGTTGTTACTGGCCTTGAAAGCGAACCATAGGGTCTGCTCAATCAGCAACCCATATGGTCCTTCCAAGATGACACCAGCCCCACTACCTTGTTGGTTTGAGGAAACCATCTACAGAGAGCACCCATTTGAAACCTGCTCCTTCTTGATGCGTGGCTGCCGAGGAGAGCTCTACTACAAAGTCAGCGTAAACCTGACCTTTAATGGGGCCTCTAGGCTCATATTGTATGTCGAACTCAGATAGCTCTACTGCCCATCGCACCATTCTGCCTGCCACATCTGGTTTCTGCAAGACCTTGCGAATTGGAAGGTCTGTCATTACTATTACGGTGAAGCTCTGGAAGTAGTGGCGAAGTCTTCGCGCTGAGAACACTATTGCTAGAGTTGCTTTCTCTAAGGCCTGGTATCTCACCTCTGGCCCTTGCAATACCTTACTAACGAAGTAGATCGGCTTCTCACCTGCTCTTGCTCTTGCAGCAGAACTGAATTGATCGCCTTCTCTGTAACTGTGAAGTACTGGCGAAGTGGGGTACCTAACACTGGCTTGCACAACACTGGTGGACTGGCCAGGTACTCCTTTAGCTTTACAAACGCCTCTTCACACTCTCGGGTCCATACAAACTTGTTGTTTCTCTTCAGGCACTGGAAATAAGGATGCCCTTGTCTCCTCCTACCGATACGAATCTGGACAGAGCGGCCATGCGCCCTGTCGACTGCTGCACCTCCTTAACTGAGATCGGGCTCCTCATGGCTATTATCGCAGCGCACTTATCAGGATTCGCCTCTATCCCATGTTCAGTGAGTAGGAACCCCAATAACTTGCCTACCTCCACCCCGAACACACACTTCTCCGGGTTCAGCTTCAGCCTGTACTTCTCTATCATGGTGAATTACTCTTCCAAGTCTGTTACGTGCTGCTCCCTCTGCTGGGAGGTGACCACCATGTCATCTATGTACGCTTGGACATTCCACCCTAGCATGGGCGCCTAATACTCTGTCCATTAACCTCTAGTAGGTGGCACCTGCGTTCTTCAACCCGAAGGGCATCACGTTATAACAATAACAAGACAACTCTGTTATGAACGCCGTCTTGGACTCGTCCCTAGGGTGCATCATGATCTGGTTGTAACCAGAAAAGGCATCCAGGAAGCTGAGTAATCTGCATCCGAACGCCCTGTCCACCAAAGCATCAATACTGGGCAGCGGGTAGGAGTCCTTTGGACAGGCCTTATCGAGGTCTGTGAAGTCAACGCACATCCTCCACTTCCCGCTGGCCTTCTTCACTAGTACCACATTGGCCAGCCATTCAGGGTACTGAATCTCCCTTATGTGGCCAACCTTTAGCAACTTCTCTTTTTCTTCGCAGACGAAGTGACACCATTCCTCGTTTTACTTTCGTCTTCTCTGGCGGACAGGTCGGACCTGGGGGTCCATGGTAAGACGATGGCACAGGAAGTTAGGGTCTATGCCAGGCATATCAGAGGAAGACCACGTGAAAGCGTCAAGGTGTCGCGCTATGACCTCAACAATTTGACCCTGTTTCTCTTGGCCTAAGGACTTGCGAAATTTGAACATCTTCCCATCGATTTCTCGCTCCAGACATCTTCGGCGGGTTTGGGTCGTTTCTCCCGAGCGATCTTTGCACGGGTGACCCCTTCTTCCCTTGGAGGCTGGGTAGTAACAACGAACACCCCCTCTTTGTCTTGAGGCTATTTTCGTAACACCTTTTAGCCTCTTTCTGGTCAGACTTGATGGTAATAACCGTACCCTCAAGGGAAGACAACTTCATCTTCATATGCCTCGTAGAGGCAATCGCTCCAATCCTGTTCGAAACAGGTCTGCCTAACAGTTTATTGTAGGTTGATGGGGCGTTAACAACAAGATACCTGATCTTGGCGATGCGTGAAGCTGCACCGTCTGTGAAAGTCTTTCTCAGCTCTATATGGCCACGCACCTCCATCTGGTCTTCAGCGAAACCATACAAGCACCCGGTATATGGCCTCAATTGGTCTGGGGATAATTGCAATTTGTTGAAGGTCGACCAGAACATCACGTCAGTCGAACTTCATTGGTCTACGAGGACACGATGCACCCTCCTTCCTGTTGTGACTAACGAAATCACTACTGGATCATTGCCATGGGGTATGACATCCTGGCGGTCGGCCTTGGTGAAGACGAGGTCGACATCGGGAGTCTGATCTTCCTCCTGTACCTCTACCACCATCACCTCTCGTGCGTACTTCTTCCGCTGGGAGGCAGTACATCCTTTTCCTGAGAATCCTCCAACGATGATGTTGATCTCACCATGTATGGGCACCTCGTGCCCTTGATCTGCCCTTGCGGTCACCAATGCTTGATCATTCTATTGTTCCTGAAGGTAATCCTTCAAGAAACCGCTCTTCACGAGCTCATCCAGTTGGTGTGCCAGGGCCAAGCAATTGCGTATATAGTGGCCATGTGCTTGGTGAAACTCGCACTAAGCGTTCTTGTTGGGCCCCATCTTCCTGTCGGTCTTCGCGAGCACCTTCAACCTTGCCGCTATGTTTGGGATAGCAATTAGGTCCTCGAGCTCTACCTGGAAGTTATGTTTTGGGGGTGGGTCCCTTTGCGTGCACGTCCCCGCCTGGGACTGTTCGTAGGGTTTTCCCGCTCCCTTCTTTTCTGTGGTCGCCTCGTGTACCCTCATGGCTTAGGTCGTCCTCCTGCTCGAGGTCGGATATGACCGACAAAACCACGTTGCTCCGTTACTCGATCATTTGCAGCGATGTGTGCCAACTCCCGACGTCTAATCTCGGTGAATGTCTTCGGGTAGAACCTTAGTAGTAATTCGCTGAAAGGTCCTGACAACATTCCTTTGATGAAGGCATGCACCGTCATGGCCTCATCTGTGGGTTTCAACCTCTCCAGCTGGACCCCAAACCTGTTCAAGTAGTCCTTCATGGACTGCCCCTTGTACTGTTTAATGTCGAAGACATCATAAGAAAGACGGGTGGGGGCCTTGTTAACAAGGTACTGTTCCTTGAACAGCGTTGCAAACTGGTCGAAGGTGGTGCTGTGTCTGTCGGGGAGGCTAACGAACCATTCCAACGCCACGCCTGCCAGCGTACTCATGAGCAGCTTGCAGTACACAGTGTCAGATCCTCCTATGAGCATCATCTGAGTATGGAACGCCAAGAGATGGACTCTGGGTCCTCCACACCTGTGAAGGTGACCTTCGGGCCCAGAGACGTGGTTGGCAACGCTGTATCCATGATTGCCTATGAGAACAGCATGGGACGTGCCCTAAGTGGTACAGGTGTGGCACGTTCATCCACCGCGCGCTCCCCTACTTGTTGCAAATCCCTGCGCAATTCCTCATTGGCCCTGCGTAGTTCTTCGTTGTCTGCTCGTGATGCGACAATTTCGACCCTAGATGCTGCCACCTCTGCTTGGAGGGCACACATAGTCTCCAAGATTTGTTGCGTGGTAACGTTGTCCCCTCCAGGAGGCACATCACCTGTGGCTACAACAGATGCTTGCCTCGTACTCCTCATATCGTTGGTAAAAACTCTCAACACGATTGTGAGTGGGACCTTTCTTTAACGAGCCCCACGGTGGGCGCCAAATGTTCTTGCCGGTTGACTCGCTTCGTCGGTTGACTCGAACGACAACCTTTGACCCTTTTATCTCCGCCTGAGAATCGCACTTTCTTGATCAAAGAATCTCTCACCTGCAAAGACAACGAGGCGCCTTGACGGTAGTTTGCACTCCGACGCTCAAATCAGTATAAGGGCAAAGAAACACCAAGTGTATAAAGTAGTTTCAGTCTTAGAAACTGTGTACCTTGTTAGGGTTCTTGGCACCCTTTATATAGGTTGAAACTAAGGTTTACCTTTGTGTTGTTACCCTTGTCTAGGGTTCCTTGGGGAACGTCCTTGTGCCGCTATTTACATAATCTTAACGTATCTGGCCATGGAACTTCCCTTAAATGGAGTGCAACGAATAATAAGTGGCCGCCTGGGTACCAACTTGTGCACCTAGTCTTTGGCGTCATCTGCTTCGTGGGTGCCCTAAGTATTCACGTGCCATGCATGCAGTTTTCCCTGGAAACCCTAACCCTAATGGGCCTTAGCGCCTTCCAGGATCATTCACTCGTGTCGCGCTTGTATGCGCTATACACACCACATGCATGGATCCTTCGTGTCTTAGGCTTCCCACATATCTAATGTTTTTAACTGTTAACTTAGAATGATTCTAGGAACCACCTTACGTTGCCCATTATAACTGTTCAAACCGTCGACGTCCGATCTCTTCCCCTTCTAGCGAGGTCTGATGTCGATCTCCAACGTCGAGGTCTGTGATACCAATGTCCGAAGACTAACCAATAGCCTGATAGGTGTGTCTGGGGCCCACCTCACGTGGTCCCCTTCCACTATCTGGCATCGGTGTGTGATGTCTGAGGTCAATCACAGTGACCAAGGACTGGTCGGGACAACTTTTATGAAATTGTATAAATATTTAGATTCAAAACATAAATTATTATATCTATGTTAACAATATAGATAATTAGTAAAAAAAGTAGTAATGAGTATATGAAATTAAAAGAAAAGATATTATCTTAAGAAAATACAAACCAAATATAGAAGATTGAATAAATACATTGGAATATAAATTATTTCATTTATATATATAACATTGGAGTATTTTTTTATAGAAATAAGTGTTTTTCTCTTTCAAATTTTCTTCAAGCCCATTTTTTCTTGAGATTGTTTTGAATTTTCTCGAACATTTAGTTCTCGAAAAAGGGTCATCTTTATTTTTAATCCTTTACTTTCAAAATCATATTCGTCTTTGTATTTTTTTAAATACCTAAATCTTAATCTCTAAAGCTTGTGCATTAATTATATAGATGGAAAATGACGGTTTTAAAGATTAGACACTAAAATCAAAGATCAACTTATTTTTCACGCTGTCTTTCAATTAATTTGTTATATAAAAAATTGAAATATTATAAAATTTGATGGGGAAGTAAAAGGTTTAAAGTACTAAAATATTATTTAAATGTGTGAAATTTAAATTTAGTTACTGTATGCTTTCAAGTTTAGAGTTTCCTCATAGTTTTATATCCGTAAAAAGCGTATTAGAAAATTTTAAAAAAATATATAAATTATCGTTCAAAATATATAATACTTCTATTTAGTTATTGATCTAAATATATTATATAAAGAGATTTGAGATTGAAAGATAATTGAAAATTCATATATAAAATAGTTCATAGGAAATTAATATTTTTTTGTGTGCAATTCGTACCAAGATTTAAATGTAAAATTTGTGTAAATTACATAAAATTCTTATTAGTAGGTTAACCTTAGTGGGTTATAAAATAAATAATGTGTAACTCAACTATAAATTGAAAGATTTTTATCAAAATATTTGTTGTTGATGCTCATGATAAATAAATAATCTTAATATATATATATATATATATATACCACTAAATTTTTTTTAAAATCAAACCACAAAAGAGAGTAATTAAGTTTAATAAAGTCATTTAAAGTTTAGGTTTAATTGGTAACAAGAATATTATCTAAATTTGACTCATTTATTTAAAAGAGACGAAATTTAAGCTAACGTTAGCTTGTTATAGCTAGTTTATTTTTTTTTTTCATTTATTTATATTTCATTCTTAGTAATTATTTTGTTTATTCAATACTCAGTAAATATTTTCATGCTAAAAAATGAAAAATAAAATGGTATTATCGTACAATTTTGTATTTATACTATAAGAATGACACTGAATTTGTTATGATAATAGTGTTGATTTTTTGTGAAAAAAAATAGTTGACATTTATGTTTTATAATTTTGAATTTCTATTTTGATCCCTATCATATTAGGTTTGTGAAAAATGGATTAGGCTCAATTGTTCTGCAAAAATGCGAGACTCATATTGCAAAAGAAATTAAAGAAATAAAAGAATCAATAAAGTTATTAGTGTTTTTTTAATCTCAAATTTAAGTACTATATTGGAATTTTTTTTAATATAAATAAATAATCAAACATAATATAAGAAAAATAATAAAGTAACATATAAACTGGATTTATACTTGTAAATATATATTATATTAATAAAAAATTAAGTCATATTAAACACATAAAAGAAAAAGTATGACTCACTCAATAAAAATTATGCCAAAAAACCAAAAAAAAACTTGTGCCTACTTACAAACTTAAATGTTCAATATTTTACATGCTTTTTTTTAGTGTGAGTAACATGGACTCATTTAATATAAGACATAAATATGATTTATTATTTAATAAAGTGCTTTTTAAATAGATTAGGTCTGTATTATTTTTCATAAAAATTAAAGCTTACTATTATTTTAAATAAGAATATATATAATAATTAATGAGACTTAAAATTTATAAAACATCAAATGTGTAAAAATAATGTTAAAACATCAATAATTTTTGTAAAAAATAAATGTATTTGTGTTTTTTATTGGTAAAGAAAAGCGTGTCTTTAAAGCTATTTTTTTTTTAAAATAGTTGTTGCACTTCTATAATCTAATAAAGATAATTTTATGTTTCCAAATTTAATTATCAAATAAATAGCAAGAAAAATTAAGAATTTATAAGTAATAAAAGAAACACCTAAGGAATGAATTTTGGTAGCTAACTTTTAAAGATCACAATAATTATGGATTAACTTGCGATTGGTGACACTTTCGTGTTGCATCATTTCTTACAATAAAAATTTATCTTTCATAAATTATTGTGATTTTGATGAATTTGGAGAAACTTGTTATTATTGAGGCTCTGATACCACTTTATGGGAACTTGGTAAAGGCTCACAAGAAAGATAAATATTGTGCATACAAGTTTTAAGGGTAAAAAGAAATCAAAACAAGTTATTATGGTTTTAGACAAAGTTCTTATTGCTTTGATTCTTAGTATTTTTTAGGGTTGATAAGGTTACAGAGAATAAAATAGGTTGGTTTAAAAGGGCAGGAAAGCGAGTGAGACCCGATAGGTTACCCACCATTAACATTTTCGGTTGTTAAATTCACTTTGGTCTCACTCACTAGTACAAAATATCAATAAGACGACTCGATATAAAGACGATTTTTACAAAATCATCCTTAAAAAAACACGGTGGAAAACTTGTAATTATTTAGCCTTTATAATGACGGTTCCAGCCTGAACCGTCATTATAAGAGTGTCAACTTGTGCCGACTTACAAACTTAAATGTTCAATCTTTTTACATGATTTTTTTAGTGTGGGTTCCAACAAACATGGACTTATTTAATAAAATACACAAATATGATTTATTATTTAATAAAGTTCTTTTTAAATAGATTAGACGTCTATTATATTTCACAAAGATCAAAGCTTACTATATAAAGGGTGCCAAGGACCCTAGTAAGGTACGCAGTTTTCTAAGACTGAAGCTAATATACACACTTGGTGTTTCTTTGCCCTAATACTGACTTGAGCGTCAGAGTGCAAACGACCGCTAGGGCGCCCCTTTGTCTTTTGCAGGTGGGAGGTTTCTTGATCAAGAAGGTACTTTTCTCAGGCAAGACTGAAGGGCGACAGGAGTCGTTAGAGTCAACCGACGAAGCAAGTCAACCGGCAGGAACATTTGGCGCCCATCGTGGGGCCCGTTAAAACATAGTCCCACTCGTAGTTACGTTAGGAGTCTTTACCAACAATATGAGGAGTATGAGACAAGCAGCTGCTGGATCCGCAGGAAGGGTAACCTCCGGGGGGGACAATGTTACCACCCAACAAATCTTGGAAACAATGCGTGCCCTCCAAGTAGAAGTAGCGGCTTCCTGAGCGGACAACACAGAATAGCGCAGAGCCAATGAACTACTACGTATGGATTTGCAACAGGTGGGGGAACGCGCGACAGACGAACGTGCCCCGCCGGCACCACCTAGGGCACGTCCTATGCCGTTCTCACGAGCAATCATGAATACGACGTTACCAATGACGTCTCTGGGCCCGAAGGTCTACTTCATAGGAGTAGAGGACCCAGAGGCCCATCTCACAACATTCCACACCTAGATGATGCTCACTGGAGGATCTGACGCCGTGTACTGCAAAATGCTGATGAGCACGCTATCAGGCATGGCGTTGGAGTGGTTCGTTAGCCTTCCCGACAGACATATCACCAACTTTGACCACTTTGCTACACTATTCAGGGAGCAGTACCTTGTGAACAAGGCACCCACCCGACTTTCTTACGACGTTTTCGACGTCAAACAGTACCAGGGGGAGTCTATGAAGGACTACCTGAACATGTTCGGTGTTCAAGTGGTGATATTGAAGCTCACTGATGAAGCCATGATAGTACATGCCTTTGTCAAGGGAATGCTGCCGGGATCCTTCAGTGAGTCACTACTAAGGTTCTACCCGAAGACGTTCATGGAGATTAGACGTCGTGCGTTAGCACACATCGCCGCAGATGATCGAGTAATGCAGAAACAAGATCTTGTCAGCCCCGCCCAACCTCGAGCGACAACACGACCTCCACAAATGAGAGTGCATGAGGCAACCACAGAGAAAAAGGGGGCGGGAATGCCCTTGGAGCGGACACCCACAATCGCGCTAAAAGACCCACCCTAAAGCATAACTTTCGTGTGGAACTCAAGGAGTTGATCGCCATCCCGAACATAGCAACGAAATTGAAGGTACCAGCGAAGACAGATAGGAAGATGGGGCCCAACAAGAACGCTTGGTGTGAGTTTCACCAGGCAAATGGCCACCACATACGAAATTGTTTGGCCCTGGCACATAAACTAGATGAACTGGTGAAGAGCGGTTTCTTGAAGGACTATCTTCAAGAGGCCCAAGACGACCAGGCGTTGGTAGCTGCAGGAGCGGATCAGGGGCACGAGGTGCCTATCCACAAAGAGGTAAACACTATCTCGGGAAGATTCTTCGGAGGAGGGTGCACTGCCTCCCAGCGAAAGAAGTACGCACGAAGGGTGATGACAGAAGAGGTACTATAGACAGACCTGATCCCGGCGTCGACCTCACCTTCACGAAAGCCGACCTCCAAGATGTCATACCTCACGATAATGATCTGGTGGTGGTTTCACTGATCACAGTCGGGAGGAGGGTGCGTAGTGTCCTTGTAGATCAAGGAAGTTTGACCGATGTTATGTTCCTGACAACCATCAACCGCTTACAGCTGTCTACGAACCAATTAAAACCCTACATCGGATGTTTGTATGGTTTTGCAAGGGACGAGGTGGATGTTCGCAGGCACATCGAATTGAGGACAACGTTCACAGATGGCACGTTTTCACGCACTACAAGCATTAGGTACCTCGTCGTTAACGCTCCATCGGCTTACAACATACTGTTGGGGAGACCGGCCTTGAACAGGCTAGGAGCAGTTCCCTCCATGAGGCACATGAGGATGAAATTGACTTCCCTCGAGGTGACAATAATCACCATCAAGTCTGACCAAGGAGAGGCTAAGAAGTGCTACGAGAACAGCCTCAAGACAAAGAGAGGGGTGTTTTCTGTCACGACTAGACCACCGAGGGAAGACAGAGTGACCCGTGAAGAGATCATCTGAGAAAACCGGCCTGAGTCCGCTGTTGGTGTGGTGGAGAAGGAGATCGGAGGAAAGATGTTCAAACTTGGGCAGTCTTTGAGTAAGGAGTCACATGATCAAGTCGCCGGGGTCATAGCACGACACCTCAACGCCTTCGCATGAACCGCCACCGACATGCCTGATATTGACCCTGATTTCCTGTGTCATCGCCTGACTATGGACCCCAACATCCGACCTGTCTGCCAGAGAAGGCGAAAGTTCAACGAAGAAAAGCGTCAGGTCATACGGGAAGAAATGGAGAAGTTGTTGAAAGCTGGCCACATCAGGGAAATCCAGTACCCCGAATGGCTAACCAACATGGTACTAATAAAGAAAGCCAATGGGAAATGGAGGATGTGTGTCGATTTCACGGATCTCAACAAGCCCTGCCCAAAGGATTCTTACCTGCTGCCCAATATCGATGCCTTGGTGGACAGTGCCTCCGGGTGCAGGTTACTCAGCTTCCTGGATGCCTTCTCTGGCTACAACCAAATCATGACGCACCCCAGGGATGAATGTAAGATCGCGTTCATGACAGAGTTGTCTTGTTATTTCTATAAGGCCATGCCCTTTGGGCTAAAGAATGCAGGGGCCACCTACCAACGACTAATGGACAAAGTACTAACGCCCATGTTGGGACGAAATGTCCAAGCGTACGTAGATGACATGGTGGTCACCTCCCAGCAGAGGGAGCAACACGTAACTGATTTGGAAGAGCTATTCACTATGATAGCAAAGTACAGGCTAAAGTTGAACCCGGAGAAGTGCGTATTCAGAGTGGAGGCAGGAAAGTTCTGGGGTTTCCTACTCACTGAACGAGGAATCGAGGAAAATCCCGAGAAGTGCGCTACCATAATAATTATGAGAAGCCCAATCTCAGTGAAAGAAGTATAGCAGTTGACGGGGCGCATGGTCGCTCTGTCCAGATTTGTATCAGAAGGAGGAGACAAGGGACACACTTATTTCCAGTGCCTGAAGAGGAACGACAGGTTCGTCTGGACCCGTGAGTGTGAGGAGGCACTCGTCAAATTGAAGGAGTACTTGGCCAGCCCTCCAGCGTTGTGCAAGCCAGAGTTAGGTACCTCACTCTATTTATACTTCGCAGTTACGGAAAGGGCGATCAGTTCGGTCCTATTACATGAGCAGGACTAGGTACAGAGGACAATATATTTCATCAGCAAGGTATTGCAGGGGCCGGAGGTGAGATACCAGGCCTTGGAAAATGCAGCCTTAGCGGTGGTATTCTCAGCAAGAAGACTCCGCCACTACTTCTAGAGCTTCACTGTGAAAGTGATGTCGGACCTTCCAATCCGCAAGGTTTTGCAAAAACCGGATGTGGCGGGAAGGATGGGGCAATGGGCGGTGGAACTATCTGAATTCGACATACACTACGAACCTAGAGGCCCCATCAAGGGCCAGATCTATGTCGACTTCGTAGTGGAACTCTCCTCGGCAGCCACACATCAGGAAGGGGCAAATTTCAGATGGGTACTCTCTGTAGATGGTTCCTCAAACCAACAAGGTAGTGGAGCAGGTGTTATCTTGGAGGGACCAGATGGGTTGCTGATTGAGCAGGCCCTACGGTTCGCTTTCAAGGCCACCAACAACCATGCAGAGTATGAGGCCCTGATCACAGGAATGCTGTTGGCTAAAGAGATGGGAGCAAAAGGGCTGTTAGCAAAGAGCGATTCCTTGTTAGTTACAGGCCAAGTCACGGGGGAATACCAAGCTAAAGACTCTCAGATGGCCGCATACCTAGAATACATCCAGGTCTTGAAGGAGTCGTTCGAAGTGTTCGAGTTAGTCCATGTACCCCGAGAAGGTTTGACCGACTTTTATGTCAAAACTTATGACCATTTGAAGCTTTTTATGGCCATTTGAAGTTTGGATATCCTATTATTGACTAAATGAAGTTGCCGCAAACCCTACACTACTGACAAATTAACACATAACATGCAAATATGCCACGCCTCGTTCCGAGCAACTTTCATTTTTTATTCGACTTTTCTGTCAAAGCTTATGACCATTTGAAGTTTTTTTATGGCTATTTGAAGTTTTTTTATTTTAATATTAGCTAAATGAAGTTGCCACAAACTGTAAACTACAGGCAACATCACACAAAATGCAAATTTGCCATGCCTCGTTTCAAGAAAGTTTAATTTTTTATGTGACTTTTCTCTCAAAACTTATGGCAATTTGAAGTTTGTTTATCCTAATAATCACTAAATGAAATTGCAACAAACCCTAAAGAACTGAGACGTCAACACATAAAATGCAAATATGTCGGGCCTCGTTCCGAGCAACTTTCATTTTTTATACGACTTTTCTGTCAAAACATATGACCATTTGAAGTTTTTTTATGGGCATTTGAAGATTCTTTATCCTAATATTCACTAAATGAAGTTGCCACAAACCGTAAATGACTAGCATATCATCACATGAAATGATAATGCGACGCCTCGTTCCGAGCAACTTTCATTTTTTATCTGACTTTTCTTTCTAAAGTTATGACAATTTGATCTTTTTTTATGCCCATTTAGAGTTTGTTTAACCTTATATTAAGCAAATAAAGTTGCCACAAACCTTAAACTACAGACATATCATCACATGAAATGCAATTATGCCACGCCTAGTTCCAAGAAACTTTCATTTTTTATCCAACTTTTCTGTCAAAAGTTATGACCATTTGAGGTTTTTTTATGGCCATTTGAAGTTTGTTTATCTTAATTTTCACAAATGCCATAAACCCTAAACTAATGACAAATTTACACATAACATGCAAATATGCCACGCCTAGTTATGAGAAATTGTAATTTTTTATCCGACTTTTTTGTAAAAACTTATGACCATTTCATGTATCAAATATATACAATAAATTCATGCAACTACCACAAAATAACAAGTTTCAAGTTTTTTCATGTTAATTTCTTAAAAATCAATGTCTATAACTATTATATACGATCTAGAGACTCATCTATCAAATACATACAATAAATGCATGCAAGTAGGACAAAAAAACTAGTTTCGAGTCTTTTCATGCTAATTTCTTGAAAATCAATGTCTATCACTACTACATACTATCAAGAGACTCATGTATCAAATATATACAATAAATTCATGCAACTACAACAAAACAACTAGTTTCAAGTTTTCTCGTGCTAATTTCTTGAAAATCAATGTCTATCACTACTATATACTATCTAGAGACTCATGTATCAAATATATACAATAAATTCACGCAATAACCACAAAAAAACTAGTTTCAAGTCTTTTCATGCTAATTTCTTGAAAATTAATGTATATCCCTATTATACACTATCTAGAGACTCATGTATCAAATATATACAATAAATTCATGCAACTACCACAAAGCAACTAGTTTCATGTTTTTTAATACTAATTTCTTGAATATCAATGTCTATCATTATTATATACTATCTAGACACTCATCTATCAAATACATACAATAAATTCATGCAACTACCACAAAAAAACTAGTTTGAAGTCTTTTCATGCTTAATTCTTCAATATCGATGTATATCACTACTATATACTATCTAGATACTCATATATCAAATACATACAATAAATGCATGCAACAACCACAAAAAAACTAGTTTCAAGTTTCTTCATGCTAATTTCTTGAAAATCTATGTATATCTCTATTATATACTATCCAGAGACTCATGTATCAAATATATACAATAAATTCATGCAACAACCACGAAAAAACTAGTTTCAAGTCTTTTCATGCCAATTTCTTGAAAATCAATGTCTATCACTACTTTATACTATCTAGAGACTCATGTATCAAATATATACAATAAATTTATGCAACAACCACTGAAAAACTAGTTTCAAGTCTTTTCATGTTAATTTCATGAAAATCAATATCTATCACTATTATATACTATCTAGAGACTCATCTATCAAATACATACATTAAATGGATGCAACTACTACAAAAAACTAGTTTCAAGTCTTTTCATGCTAATTTCATGAAAACCAATGTCTATGCTTATTATATACTATCTAGAGACTCATCTATAAAATATATACAATAAATTCATCCAACTAGCACAAAAAATCTAGTTTCAAGTCTTTTCATTCTAATTTGTTAAAAATCAATGTCTATCACTACTATATACTATTTAGAGACTCTTGTATCAAATAGATACAATAAATTTATGCAACTACCAGAAAACAACTAGTATCAAGTCTTTTCATGCCAATTTCTTGAAAATCAATATCTATCAATACTATATAATATCTTGAGACTCATGTATAAAATATATACAATAAATTCACGCAACAACCACAAAAAAACTAGTTTCAAGTTTTTTCATGCTAATTTCTTGAAAATTAATGTCTATCACACTATATACTATCTAGAGACTCATGAATCAAATATATACAAAAATTCATTCAACTACCATAAAACAACTAGTTTCATGTCTTTTCATGCTAATTTCTTTAACATCAATGTCTATCACTACTATATACTATCTAGAGACTCATGTATCAAATATAAACAATAAATTTATGCAACAAAAAAAAAACTACTTTCAAGTCTTTTCATCATAATTTCTTGAAAATCAATGTGTATCACTATTATATACTATCTAGAGACTCGTCTATCAAATACATACAATAAATTCATGCAACTACCACAAAAACACTAGTTTAAAGTCTTTTCATGCTAATTTCATGAAAATCAATGTCTATCACTATTATATATTATCTATACTGAACCAAGTGATGTTCAAGCTTTGAAGAATCCAAACACTTTGAAGGATGTTGAAGCCTTGGCTGTGCTTGCTGTTGTTGTGCTGTTTTAGTCTAGTTCTGGGTAGTTTGAGTGTTGTAATCCACCCCTTGATCGAATCTAAAGCATAGGCATTCTCAATCTTTGTGAAAGTAAAATGTTTTCAAACTAAGTTAAAACAATCGATTGTTTTGTCGAAAGAACCAATTGTTTATACTTAGATGTTTTGAGAAAAGATTGAAAACTGTTTTTCAAATGGTTAAGCTGTTAAAACCAAAACAACCGATTGATTCGAGGAAACAACCGATTGTTTGTTTTGGGACCATAAC
>Ga0123341_1000431_pt1 | contig 25090 bp, 12 predicted proteins | sample Turbeapinknodule_FD_89959 | JGI IMG/M metagenome (GOLD analysis project Ga0123341, IMG submission 89959) | Root nodule microbial communities of legume samples collected from Mexico - Turtle bean Mexico pink nodule | ecosystem: Host-associated > Plants > Roots > Nodule | place: Mexico: Nepantla...
AATAACTCAGTCATTAATTCTTATTTCAATAAATTTGAGATAAAGATTTAAATATATTTGAGTATTTTCATATTTTTTATAATTTTTTATTTATTTGACTGACTCTGGTTGTAGTTTGAAAATGTTTATTTCATTTGCCCTAATTACTGGTCATGATTTCACTTTATATTGCATAGAATTAAAGTTAGCTTATAAGATTTTTAAAGTAAATTTTTAATCTTTCAATTTAAAAGTGATTTTTAGTTATTTAAATTTAAAAATGATTTTTTAGTTTCTTAAATTTAAAAATGATATGTTTAATCCTTCAAATTTAAAATTATATTTCATTTTAAAAATTTAAAATATCTTTTTAATTCTTGGAACTTAAGAATATTTTTTTGTCCCATTAAATTTTAACGTGATTTTATGGTTCTCTGATTTTGAAATGACATCTTTTAGTTCACAAAGTTATCATTTAAAAAATTACATAAATACCTACCGATATGTTTATAACAGTTTTGAAAATATTTCCAAAATTTAAGTTGAATAATATTTTAAAATAAGTTTGATTATGATTTTTAACCTCAAAATCTAGTTAAAAAAAATAAAATATTTATTTATATAATCTAACCGCACGTAATATTTGTAAATATTTTAAAAATATTTTTAATAGGATCTTTACCATATTTTCTTGTTTATGATTTAAATTTTGAATTATAATAATACGAGACACCCAATTTTAATATGAAAAAGATAAAAATGTCTTAAATAAAATGGAATATATATATATATATATATATAAATACATTCTGAATTCTTTTTTGAAATATGTTTCTGGAAATTTTTTTCAAAAAAAAAAAATTGTATTGTAGATTCTTTTAACTGAAATGAGATTTTGATTTTTAAAATATAATAATATCTTTTTGAATCTACTTTTTCATAATGTATTATTTTTAATTTCAGATTTTTATTTTCAAAATGAAATACATCTTTTGAAATTTAAAATTATGTAGGGTACATGTTAAAAGATTAGGTGTAGAAAGAATTTGTCATTTTGTTATGACATGTATTTGTTTCGGATGGTTGCTTTTTCCTCTATCTCCATACCTTCTTGTATCATCCCTTTTATAATATTTTAATTACATATTTTGGAAAAAAAAATTTAGATCTAGCTTTCGGATTATGTAATCCAGAAGTCTTTTATAATTAACTTATGAATTACATCATCTGAAAGTCTTTTCTATATATAAAATTAGTTTCTAGATTATGTAATCTTATATATAAAATTAGCTTCTAGATTATGTAATCTGGAAACCTTTTTTTCAGATGTGTAATTAACTTCCGGATTACATAATTCATAAGTTTTTTCTGGATATGAGATTCACTTATGGATTATGTAATTTGGATATATTCCGGATTACATAATCCATAGGCTTATTTCAAATAAAAAAAAAAATTCCAAATTTTATAAATTTAAAGAACACTTCCATATTCAAAAAATAATTTTCAGATTATGTATGTGGGTGACAAAAAAAAGATAAAACAATATTTTTGTATTTAATACGATAGTAACATAAGAAGGCATGGAGGTGTAGGAATAATCAGTCACTTGCGATTGATTCAAGATCTTGTTGGAATTTTGGGTTTTAATGGGGTTCCATTATTAAAATTTAAACGTAATTATTGATATATTGAATTTAAATTTTTTTATTTTACTCTAAATTTTAAAAATTTATAAAATCATATTTTAATTTTTTCAAACTATAGGTATTTTTTAATATTTTATTGACATCAAATTGAGGTATCAAAATAGAATGAATGCTTTAAAACAAAATATTGAGAGGGAAAGTGGCGCGTTTATGAAAAATCACAGTTCGTTTGGGCGCGAAGGGTTTTCCTCATCTCCGTCGTGTCGTTAGAATTCGCAGCGAAGGAGAACACAAATTCCTCAACCCAATCAGGTTCTCTCCTTTTTCTACTCTTTTTCCTCCAACATACATATCTGCATGCATCCTTGTACTTCAATTTGAGATCTTTGAAGAAGCGCTTGATAATTTTTATACTGTGTTGCTATGTAATTTGAAATGTTACTAATGAACGTGCATGGATTAGGGTAATAGTTCTATTTCTTTTGGATTTAGAAGTTGGGTGTTTCAAATTTTATCACAAAAGAGGAAAGAGGAATTTGTTGATGATGTGGACAAAGGAAACTGATTTTTGCTTGTTCCGAAGAGAGTGAGAGTAGGTTTTGCTACCCCTTTAATCTTATTTAATCCATTTTTCTCATTATTTTCTTCTGATAAACTTCAATTGCTAAAGCCAAAGATTTAAATATGTTTGAGTAAGTTTGTTTTTCGTCTCTCATATTTAAAATTGATTTATTTTAGTCCCTGTAATTAGAAATGGTTTATTTAGTCCCTTTGCCCTAATTGCTGTTTAGGATTTCACTTATATGGTTTATGTATATCTGTTTTCTTTTTCGTATTTTGATTTTGACACTGTTTAGGTAGAAGAGGGTGTTTGGCCAGAGAGACTCTAGAACCTTTTTCAAACCACGGGATTGAAAAAATCCATTGTAAATTTGAATGGCCAGAAACAATCTTAACACAAATTTATGGACTAAAGACGTATATTAGTCATTATTTTTATTTTCATATCAATTACATGAAGTCATACTGCTATGCATCATAATTATGCAGTGTTTCTTTAATGTTTTAGAAGCACCTAGAAATGAAGGAACCAAGCGTCTATACTCAAGGGATAAGATAATCTTTGTGCAATAATATTTCATCAAAAGCAGACCAATAGTGACTTCTGTCTAAGGAAACTATTTTTTTTTTTTAATTTTTATTAATAAATTATTGCTTGAAAATATCTCTGCATGACACGTTTTGTTTCATGTGATTCATGCTCATTGTTTTCTTTCTGAATAGCCCTGCCCACACTATACTATAGATGTAAACTTGTGTCTTTCTTTCCCTAACTTATGCAATAATAGTGTAGTATGTGAAGAAATCTTCATTTTTTTCTTCCTAAACTAATACTTTGTACTTAGTGAGAGGGAGTAATGGAATCGCCGCAGCCAGGTTCGAGAGGAGCAGAAGCCCTTAAAAATATAGCTCCTGGATCATCTATTTCTGTTGCATATCACTCACTTTTTGGACCTCATGATGACCTCCTCCTTCTAGAGCTTGATGAGAAACTTCTCCCAGATGTTCTGCATGAAAGGTATCCATTGACCGACAATCATTTGCTTGTACTCTTTCCCTGCCCTCAGCTCCCCCGATTTGGCCTTTTTTAACTTTAATACAAATTTTGATCTATTTCAGGGTGGTCTTGAGAGGACAGCCTGATGAAGATGCAGTTCTTTGTACTCAATCCAAAACATATGCTATGAAGTTTGTTGGAACTTCCAATTCGGTTCTGCTTGTACCACCAGCAAATCATTCAGATTTTTGTGAAAATCCACAAAAGAATTATAGTAATATGGAAGAAGATAAAGTTGTTGCACCTGTAATCAAAGTTGTATCTGGTAATATGGAGCTTGTAGAGACGGCCCCCAGACTTGATAAACTTAAGTCCTTTCTATCAGAAAAGACTTACAATTTTGACGTGGGAAATTTAGAAGACAATCAGGAATCTACAATAGGATTATATAACTGGAATGATCTTGTCAACAATATCCAAGCTAGTGATGAGGAGTTAAGGTCTGGACTGCAGGCTCTTTCAGCAGTGGAGATTAATGGATATTGGAGATTAGTAGATGGGAGTTACATGGACATGATTTTAGGAATGCTTTTGAAAAATTCGGTGTTGAATGATTGGTCACTTAATGCTTTAAACGAAGATGAAGTTGTTTGTACACTGGAATCAGATGGATTTCCTGGGGTGCTAGCAAGGCATTGTTTGCATACATATGGCACCAAACTAAATGAAGGCATGCCTGGCCGTGTCTGGAAGTTGGATGAGAAGCGAGTATGCATACATTTTGCAAAAGAAATCCTGAAAGGGGGCAAAAGGAAGTTAGAGAGTTTCATGGATGAATGGAGGCAGAAGGTTCCAGATGGAATGCAGCCCAGTTTTGATCTTATGGAAGGAGAAGTATTGACAGAGAGAGTTGGAGTTGAGACATGGATTCGCGCCTTCAGCGTTGCATCTTTGCCTTCCACTCCAGCTGAGCGTTTCTCCATTCTTTTCAGAGAGAGGAAAAAATGGGAATGGAAAGATCTGCAGCCCTATGTCAGGTGAACATCTCATAATTATTTTTACCTTAAAATGTGTCGCATCTTCTTTTACCTTTGAGTTAACCGCTTTTGAGATGTTTCAGAGATCTGAAGGTACCAGGTCTTTCTTCAGAAGGTTTGCTACTCAAATACACTCGAAGGACACAACCATCACCTGAAGCAGAACCGGTTTTCAGCGCAAGATAGTATGTACTGTTGTACCTTAAACAGTCATTATTTCTTTCCCCTGCTCCTCACTTCAGATTGACCTTGTCTAGTACTTTTATATAAAAGTTTAGAATTATCTTCTATTTCCACGATTTGCAGTTATTTTCATGCATATTTCACACACACACACACACATATATATATATATATATATATAGCACGTGCGTATAAAATGAAGATTTGTCACAATACTTTTACTATTGAAAACATGCTTGCTACAAATAACTTGTGGTGATAGGCTTAGTGTCTTCCCTTCCATGTTTACTATTTAAATGTAGATCTATCAAATTCCTACTAATTTACATGGCATGGCACAAACATTCTCAGACAAACTTTCGTGACAGAGATGGTTGTCTCTCCCCCTATCTGACAACAGAGCTTCCACACGTGCTGTAACTGTGTGAGTTGAAAAAATATAACTTGCTTTGGTAATCAAAAGCAGAATTGCAATTCGAAAGCTTTACATTTTAACTATTAGTCAGAACTCTCTGTGCTCGGTTCTGCATCTCAATATCTTGAATTAGGCCGAGATAGTAATGCTTTTTGAGGATTTTTCACATCAATAAGACTATCAGAGATGGAATTTGGTTTAAATGATAGTCATTTCTTGTTTTCTTCTATTACTTTGTGCTGTTTTTGCATGTCAAAATATTTTGGACTTACGGAAATCCCTTGTGTTTGATCTTATTGTGATGTGATCCTTTACGAATTAAAAGTGATATTTGAGGCTTCATGGTGTAATGCATTTTGAAGACTCTGCAGCTTTTTTGTTGTCATATTTTGTGAATAGAGTAGCTCTGTTAAGAACTTAAAACTATATCTTATAGTTAAAAAAAAAGTATATTTAAATATAATATTAAAACCAATATAATAGTGTCAAGGTTAAATTGCACAATGCAATATAAAAATTATGTATACATAATAAACAAAATTATCATTTTCAATGTCTTAAGTATAATATTGAAATGGTAAAATGAATCTGAATAGGAATGTAACAGTTAAAATAAATTACTTGATATAAAATTGCCTTAAAATGATAAAATTAAAGTTATCGCCAATATGGTATTTAATAAAAAAAAATGAAAATAAATAAAAGTGTTGAATGTAATGGGCTTAGCCATAATTTATATTATTTTATTATTATGTTATTGATTATGTTATTATTTTTGTCTATAAATAAAAGTTTATGTGTATTTTACACCAGAGATATCAATCCTAAACTTTTTTTTTTTTAAGTTGGAATCTCCTCGCAATCGTCATTGTCAGAATATCACTAGAGTAGTTGTCGTCGGAAGATATATGGAAAAAAGGTTAAGATATTTAATCAATATTTTAAAGACAAAATGAGTATAATTTTTTTTAAAAAAAGTTATAATAATAAATTTTGATCGTGCTTTGATATTAGTATGCTTATTCAATTTAGTTAAATATTATTTTTCTTAATTTTTGTGTTTATAGTATCTTCTACTTATAGATTTATGCATTACTTGGAATCACACGTTAATGGTATTTTATTACTATTTATTGACGTATATTACTTTTAATTTAGTATTGTCTTTTAAAATATTTTTTGTTTTAATTTTTAACAATTTAAAAACTACAATTTAGTAGGATAAAACTTCTCTGTATTTCTACTATTCACGTGGAGTTGTATTTCTCCTTTAGATGTGCATGAAGCGGAAGACAAAGGGGAAGATAGTGAAAAGTGTTTTGGAAATCCTTTATCGTATGCAAAGATTATTGATGCAAAGATCCTTCTGGAAAGATCTCGTAAAGAGGTGTACTTTTTCCATTTTAGTCTCTTTTTTTTCTTCATAAAAGTGACATTATTTTTTTCACTATATAGTCAATATATATAACATAATATAATACAAATGAAATAATATTAAATAACATTAAAATCATCTAAATATAAATACTAATTATTACATAAATTACACAAATATTTAATGATATTATTGATAAAACAAAATAAAAATAATAATAAAAGAAAATTTTAATACAACACAACATCAATTATGAAAATTAACATGTGAGTGAATACTTGTATGATTACTATGATATTATTTTTGTATGTGTTGGGATTAACTCAAGATCTTGTTTCCTTAAAATTTTTGTTGTAGCCAACTAAAATTATGTTGGCAAAATTTTGATAGGATTATATGGGGGATATTGGTACTACCTAAGGGATCATGTTAGATTTTTGAAGGTGGTATTAATGATTTATCCTTTTACTTCTCTTTACCATATGTGTAAAATTTTATTCTTTATTAAGACTATTAAGAGCTAGAACACTTGATGGCAGCATCTAGGGCCCATGAGGTGTGATGAGTAAAGAGATAATTAAAAATAGGGAAAGTTGTTTGTTAGTTAATGTCCTTTAGAAGTTATGTAAGTGGTATGTGTGATTCAAAGCTACAAGAAACTCACCATACAACCTTCATAACGTTTACATGTCATTAATTAACATACAAACCTCACATTTCCTAATTATTTACTTTGCTTACACATTTTTTGGGCCCTATATGTTGTCATCAAGTGTTTTAGATTTTAATGGTCTTTCCCCACAAAATGAAGAAGTGCACCTCCATGTGTCACTCCCATAATTTTTTTATTCAAAAAATATTTTTTTTAATATTTCGGATTAAATAATCTGGAAGTCTTTTTTCTAGATTCAGAATTAGCTTTTGGATTACATAATCTGAAAATATTTTCTATACATAAGATTAACTTCTGGATTATGTAATCCATAAGTCTTTTTTTTTTCAGATGTGTGATTAGCTTTCGGATTACATAATCCGAAATATATATGAATTATATAATCCATAGGCTTATTTCAAATCCAAAAAAGAGTTCCGAATTTTATAAATCTAAAGAACACTTCCAGATCCAATGTATGAGGGTGACACAAAAAGAATAAAACGGTATTTTCATATTTAGTATGGGGTGACACAAGAAGGTATGGAGGTGTAGGAAGAAATAGTCAATGAAGTATTATATGGGTGATCATATTGCATGTACAATGTAAACCAAGATTTTTGCTACCAAATTTAAAGTCTAAATAATAGGTAGTTAAAACTTTGGTAGCTAATTAGATATCAATTTAGAAACTATTTATCAATAATAGAAACTAATTTATAAATTAATAATTCTTTTAATTTTTAAAATAATATTTAATTTAGTTAATATAACAACTAATTATTTTAGACTCTAAAATTAGTTTATGTTTAATGATTTTCCGACCGGGCTCTAGTCTTTTTCTCCACACTCATTTTGTTCCTATTATTTTTTTTTTTTGAAAGAGTTGTCATAGTATTTGTTATCACACAAAGAAAATCTCACACATACAAAGAGAAATAAGAGGTTGAATATTTGATAGTACCTCCAATAATCCAACATGGTTCCTTAGGTGGTACCACTATCTTTCACATCATCCAATACAAAATTTGCCAATATAATGACTCTATTTGGCAAGATTATTTGATTCTTCATAAACATTTCTTTCAATGATTTTAAAATATTAAAAAGTTCATTCTCCAACATTAAAAAATTACCAAAAACACATATTTATGCATTTCAAACATGAACATACATCCATTCCATCACAAATAATATCTAATGAGATGTTTTTCAGACAAGTTAACCAAAACCTTACATAAACATTCATATTTTTTAAAAAATTAAGCAATATACCAAACTCAACATTTTGCTGTCTCACTCTCTTTGTTCCCACCATCTTCAATGTTTACCAAACATGAGGGAGGTTATTTCAGTCTTTTTGTTGTTGACTTGGAGGTGAAGCTAGTATTCAATGGGGGTGCAAGAAGCAAATCTCGTTATAAAAGATAGAAAAAGCCCAAGATCAAGCCCAAAGATTTGCGAGGGAAATGAAGAAGTCCAAAGGGGAAAAACGTAATTACAAAACTGTGTAATCGAAGCGGGAAAAAACGCAAAGCAAAACATACCAAAACGTATCTTTTCGCGGACTGAAGAAGAAACCCAAACCCTACCTTCTCTTCCATTCATCGTTCAGAGAGTAATCGGAAAATGGCTCCGAAGAGGAAGAAACTCAATCCTCAGCAACCTTCCAAGTTCGGCATCCAGCACTTCTTCGATCGCGCTTCTCAGAAACCCCACCACCACCTTCAACCCCACACCACCATCGCCGCCGCCGTCACCGCCACCGATACCACCACAACCACCACCTTCGATTCACCACAAGAACCCGACGAAGTGTCTCCGCAGACGCGCTTCAACTTCTCACCTGGAATGGTAGCACAACTAACTAACTAACCAACTAAGGGTGTGTTTGGATATAAGCTAAAAGTAATTTTGAGAGCTTATCTGTTGAAATATAGTGTTCTCAAAAGTTATTTTCATTTGTATCCAAACGGATTCTTGCACCATTCCCAGTGAATCCATCTAATTAACTAAATTGTATGAATACAGTTAGTGAAGCAGAGCCAGGATGACGCCGTCAACGAGGTCACCTGGAAAATATCTCCCGTGAATGAGAGGCTTCAGGCAGTTTCCAAACACACGCCTGAAGTGATCAAAGCTTTGGCTGCCTCTTCCAAAATGAACTTGTCGCCAATTCGCAGTCACAGCGGCAAGGAGGCAAATTTTCTCTCTGTTTCTTTTAATTGTATGTTTGTTGATAAGAGAAATGCTTGCAACACACTTTTATTGTTGGCCGAAATTTATTGAAAGTCAAAATTTTTGGTGGGTCGAAGTTCTATATTTCAACCCATATTGGAGTGTGTTGGTACTTGTTAACATGCTCTAATTATCAATGTAAGTGAATGAATTAGATTGTGGTGCAGACTTGTCTGGACAAGGTTGCTTCGCCAACTCTCAAGGTGCCGTTGAGCTTCAAGAGGATAACTTCGGCCCCTGATGTGATTGGACAGAGTCCCTTCAGAACTCCACCGTCTTTGTCTTATCGCCCTGACAAGGTGATTGATTTCTTGTGTATAAAAATTGGTGCTTATATGTTTCTTTGCCTTGATCGAGTAATGGTCTTGGATTTTGTTTTTTACAAAGTGGGTGTTTCAGTGTTCCTTTTCATTGATTGTCTGTTGCTCTCGGAATTTTGTTTTGAACAAAAGGATGCTTAGATGTTCTTTTCATTGGTTGACTAATGCTCTCAGATAATTGTTTCTTCGTTCTCATGAATCAAATGACTAGTTTGTTTGAGTCTCTTCTTGTTGTTTCTTGCAGGTGCAGCGTGGCAAGGATATTGAACACAAGGGACCGTGCGACCAACCTTTATTAAGACAGAACAAAAAGGTTAGGTTAGGTCTGGTCTCATATTTTTGGTGAAGCAGATATGAAAGAAACTTTTGGATTGAGAAGGAGAAAAAATTGATTTAGTTTTGGAATAAAAGTGAGCATGATATAAGTTTTAACATGACTGAAACATAGTTCTAAAGAATGGTATCTGAAACCATTAGGCATGATTAAAACAACGCTTAGAGTTAGAGAGGACAATCTGGTACCTGAAATGAAAGGATGGAAAAACCAGAATCAATTGCTTTAGCACATTTTGATGTATGTTAATTTATAAGTTTGAACTTGTCAATGTTGTGCTACTAAAGTTGTACAACGAGGTACTATATTTTTGTTACCAGTCAATGAAGACTAGTTAAATAAATTTTGTTTCCCGTATTACTATGAAAAAGATCCCTCTTAACCATTGTCACATTTTGTGTTTCATAAAGGAGTCTTCTGACATTTTACTTGTCATTCTGTAAAATGCTTAAACTTCAGCACTTTGGAAGCCAGTTATTAGTATGAATGTTTTCTTGTATAGGCATTGCTTGAACTCTTAGATCAAGTTGAAGATGCCATAACTGTTGATGATGCTCCAGTTTGCCACAGCAACACTTATTCCTTTAAAGTACCTCAAAATCAAGCTAATGAGCTCCCTGTCAAAGTCAAACCTGCAGTAGAAAGGACCAAATCACATTTACCTAAAGAGGTTGTTGATGTCTTCACCAATTCTAATTATTTGGTTCTGGAGGTATGATTTTAGAACTAAGTTTTGTTTTAATGGTTTTTGGGTTCACAAAAGAATAAATTCTCATAGGCTTGTTACTTACTTTCTAATTTAGGTATCTGAACATAGGTCTGCTGATTCAAATGGTGCTCAATGCTCATACAAGGTGTTGTAAGAAGGATCATTGCTGCATTTCCTTACCGCTTCTAAGAATCTGACTAATAATACTAGTTGATCCACTGCTTTCCAGGTGCTACGTTTGCTAAATGAACAAACTGGGGAAGAGCGGGCTGTAAACTTACAGAATGAGTGGTAAGCTGGTGTGCTTTAGTGTACTCAGGCTTATATCAGTGTACCTATCTTATAGTTGTTACTGTCAGTTATTCTCTTTCTAATTATAATATTTCTATCATTTCTAATTCCTCTTCTAAATCATCCCAGGTATTGTAGTGTAATTGCACCTGGAGATACTGTGCACGTAATTGGTGAATTTGATGAAAGGGGGAATTGTGAAATTGATCATGATAACAATTTTTTGATTGTACACCCAGATATTCTATTGTCTGGAACTCGGGTAGTTATCCTCTTACTCTCTCATTTCCATTTGTGACTTCAGACTTTAACCTTAATTTACTATGGGAAATATGATATAGATGATTTATGTAAATTTTATTTGCTTAAATATATTAGTGGTCCGTTTAATTGACACATCTTGTTTTGCAGTCTTTATAGTTCATATAATATAAAATTTTACTACATAAAATTTTATTAATTTGGTCCCCTCATCATTCCTCTGCTGTTAAATGATGATGTGGCAGACAAAACATTATGACACAAGGACACGTGGCATCACACATCATAATGACATGACATATTGTCAATCACGTATGATGGTAGTGACCATAGTAAAATTTGATATTATAGGGGGATCAAATAGATCCAAATTTCTTATAGGGACTAAAATTAAAAATTAGATATATCGTAGGAATCATTTACGGTTTAAATAACTATTTTTATAAATTAATATTTATTATTTTTATGATTGTTTTAAAATATTATGTTATTTATCCACAAAAATATTTTTGAAAAATAAATAAAGTAGTATAATTTCTAAACTACTGTAAGTCATCATTATTGGGAGCGATGCCTAGGTTTAGGCATAAAATATTTTTACAATAATAACATAAAATAAGATTGAGGTTAGTTAAATTCAGTTAATGGTATTGATTTCATAAAATAAAGTAGTATAATTTCTAAATTATTGTAAGTCATCATTTATGGGAACGATGCCTAGGTTTAAACATAAAAATACTTTTGAAATAATTATCTCAAAGGGCCAAACGTCCTCTTGGTGTTGTCCATTCATATGTGTGTGGACCGTTTGATGTTTCATCTCTTGGAGGTTAATTTTTGTTGATCAATTGACTAGAAAAGTCTGGTTGTGTCTGCTGAAAAAGAAGAAAGAAGATTTTTCTTTGTTTGTGTAATGGTGCACCCAAGTAGAAAGACAATATGAGTGGAAATTGAGAATACCCAGATGGTAGAGGAGAGTTTAATTCAAAAGAATTGAATGAATTTTGAATTGAAGATAAAGGGGAGTTGTGACAAAGATGTTTACATTTAACCTGCATTCCTGCAAGCTGTTTTTTTAAATATATATTTTCACACATTAATGCCTTAAAACTGGTGGTCGAACCAGACATGTCAAGTGCAATTTGTTAGTCTTATTTGCTCAATTTATTTTCTAGTTGAAATTTGATCGTCTTTCACCATTCATGACTCTGAAATTTAGACTCTTATCAGGCTGTTTTGAGTGGTAAATGCCTTTTTATGCAGTTCAATGTATATGACCTATATTTTGTGGATGTTAACTTCTGACATGAGACTTTGTTCCAGGTTTCTTCCAGTTTTAGTTGCCCAAGGAGAACTGTCTTAGACGAGAGGCTGAAAAACAATGATTACTCAACTGCAGCATTAGCTGGAACAATGCTGCACCAAATTTTCCAGGTCTCTAAATTTCACCCCGTATCCCATAAGACAATGTACAATACATATATTCTCTCATTTTGATGAATCAGACTGTAAGGTTCTGTTTTTTTTTTTCTAAATTTATTCTTTAAAAAGTTTTCTTGTGTTGCGGTGTGGTATGTTGGTGCAGGCTGGGCTTACAAAAGACCATCCTACAGTAAATTTCATGGAAGATTATGCTGAAGTGGTATTGCAGAAAAACATTGAAAGTTTGTATGCATGTGGAGGTGTGGTATTGCATCTTTCTTTATATGTATCCCATTTAAGTTTATATGTACACACATCTCATTTAAAGTTTGGAACTTAATCAACAGAAGTTTTTCTCCAAAATATCTTATATAGTGTTGACTCTGGACCCTTTCTTTTGCATACGTTGCAGTTAATGAAAACGACGTTCGCAAAACCATGAGAGATGCTATTCCTAGAATATTAAGTTGGATCATGCGGTTTAAAAATACAGAGGTATGAAAAATCATTTATCCTGTTTTCTGAAACTTTATTTATTGTAATCTTTTGTCATAGAAGTGTTTCCTTTGCTGTTTTCAAATTGGTATTTGGAGATATAATTTACACCATGTTCTAGATGTCCTGCTAATTAGATTTGTGGTGTTCAATGTTTGGGAAAGAATATTCCCTTGTTGGAAAGAAAGGGTAGAAGGGAAGTTTAGGTTGTTTTGACACTAGCTTCGGTAGGATCTAATACCTATCTAACAAAAGGTAAAGTTTTATTATTTTTTGAAGAAAGGTAATCTCCAAATGAATAAACTGAACAATGCTCTTGGGCCATATCCCAATAAATTTACAAGGACTCCGAGATATAAGAAAATATTAAACCTCTCACCTTTTGCTAGTTCTTTTATTCTTTCCTATGGCCTAGTTTTTCCACATAATCTTAAGATCATTCAAAATTAAGGTTATGAGGAAGAAATTGACATGTGCCAATATCAAAATGCACAGAACTTGTCATAACCTTCACTATATGAGCTAAAACAGAGCATTTTAAGGAGTTAGTTGTGGTTTTAAATATGGCTATAGCAAAGCACGTAGGTCATTTGCAGACAGATTAAATTTCAACAACCTATCTTGCAAGTATATTTTTTCTTTGGTAATACGGGTTACATTGGTTTAAATTTTGTCTATAAAAATATTTGTTAAATTCCATCTTAGAATCAATTGACATTTAGTGAAAATGCTGAACAGATGCCTAAACCACACCCTTGTATTTGAGATAGACGATGTGAGACTTTCCAATTCCAATACCTCCTCTTCCACATGTCTTCCAAACCAGGCAATACACAACAATGTTGTTAAATAGCTGCTATAGTGCTATTGCGTTGCATCTTCAGCAAGTTTCCTACTAATTGAAATTTTGAGTTACTATAAGTAGTGTATATCTTACTAAAAAAGTTGGATGTGTGAGGTTGAATTTGGTTTAGACCTAATTGTAGTCCATCCTATGTGAGTTTTGCTATTTGCCTGCCGGACAGTGGTACACAACATAAATTACATAAATAGTGGGGCTTATTAAGGGTTTCATCTTAAAACAATAGTCATGTGAAGTTGCTCATCAGATTTATAAGTAGAAGCAGACAATGTGGGGCTTTTTAAAATTATTTTATCTATATTGGTTTTTTCATTTATTGAGTATTGTGACTGATGACTTAGTGTTTTGACAGGAAAGAAAAGACCCGAATGTCAAATTTGGATTTGATAATGGGCCAAAGAATGTTAGCATATCTGAGGCAAGCTCCAAACTATTCTCCAAAGGATATAAATTTTGTAGATGATGCATAGTTGTAATAGCTTAACAAGTTAGGGGGAGCACTTTAGCTTTTAATGTTTAGTTGCTTTTTTGTCCACAAATATGCATTTATCTTTTCAATTTGGTCATTGTTGCCCACAATCAATTGCTTTAAACAGAAGCTCATCACTTGTACAAAGCTCATAATAGTCAATAAAAAGTTTCTTTTCTCTCAAGTTTGTTTTGAATAATATATAAGAGTATTATTCGTAATTAATGTTGTAGGTAATTGATATTGAAGAGATGGTGTGGGCTCCAAAATATGGTTTAAAAGGGATGATTGATGCTTCGGTCAGAGTGAAAATTCAATCACAAAAAGATCAACAGGAGGAAAAGATTATGCCATTAGAGTTCAAAACTGGAAAAACACCAAATAGCCAGGCAAGTTCTGGTCCTCACTGAAATTCAGTTCAGTCAATAAAAAGTGAATCAGATGGATACTCCTATGAACACATTAAAAGCACTAGAAATATTTTTTTAATACCTTTTACTTATAGTATTTTTCACTTGCAACTCTTAAATTTCATATCTGCAGTCATCAGTTGAACACAGTGCCCAAGTAATTTTGTACACTCTCTTGATGTCTGAAAGGTGCCTAGCAAACTATTGATTTCTTACAGTATGTAAAAGAAATTTTCTGAAATTTAATTTATTTTGTCCGGATTATGTTAATAGGTATCAGACGACTGTTGATTCTGGTCTTCTATATTATCTTCAATCTGATCAGACACAGGTAAAATCTGTTGCTTTAAGTTATCAGTTATTCTTTTTTCTGCCAAGAGTAGGTAATATTGTTGTTGGATATTGAGTCAAATAATAGAAAAATCCATATCCAGTTGTTTCTAGATTGGTGGAGCAAATATTCTGATTAATTGTACAACTTTAATTAAGGGAGTAATATCCCCTATTAGACATGACAGTTCTTATTTCTTTCCATTTCTGCAAATTATAATATTTACTATTCCTAATTAGGATTCTCATTTGTTGTACTCTAAAAGGCTAGTTATGCAATCTGTATCACCATTTCAGTGTATGGGAATAAACTTCAATTGTTTTATTTTTTATGGACATAGGGCATCGTGGTTCAAAGATCTGACCTAACTGGGCTAATAATGCAACGAAATGAACTAGCAAGTTATATTCTTAAGGCATTGACTCTACAACAACTTCCTCCAATGTTACAGGTACTGGCTTTTCCATAATTTTATAAAGTATTTTTAACAACTTCATTGGATTGCCATTACAAGTACCTTCATTTTCTGATTGTAGAGTCCTCACATTTGCAGAGGTTGTCGCCATCTTAATGTTTGTAGCGTTTATCACAAGGTACTTCTTTATCTTGGGATGTGCAGAAGCTTTGCAAACGGTTATAACCACTCCTCCTGACATAGAGCCTGTTATGGTTGTTTCTGCTGCTGATTTTTGGTTCAAAATCATCATTTACTTAGCTATGTTCTAAATGGATAGGACCATAGGTGACTAAGATTTATTTTTTTCCTTCTGATTTCTACACAAATAAAAAGTTTACTTTTTTTGCAATTGCATTTTTACTTCTGTGTATTTAAGAACCCTGTAAGATTACTGTTAGTTTAAGCAATTCTACCATTACCTGAATATTAATTGCTGCATTATTTTCCTTTGTAATCATTTTTACTGAAAATAGTGTTTAATCTTGTGTTATGTCCATATAGATGTCATTGATTTGTTTGTGTACAATGTTATTTAATATGATATATATTTGTGAAGTTTATCATAATGTTATTGCTTAATTTGTGTAAGAATCTATTCTATATAACAAGTCTATTTCTTGTGGCTCTTTACTATAAAATGCTTTAGGCAAATGGTGGAAGCACAGAGAGCAGTGGGTTGGGAGAGGTTTTTGATTCTCTTACTAATCACATGACTTCTTCGCATTTTAAGTTTCTCCGCCAATGGGATCGATTGATTGACTTAGAAGCTAAAGAGACTGAGGTTTGAAGTCTGTGTTTTTAGTTTTTGCCTTGAAATTTATTTTAATCAATTTACAAGTTTCAAAAGTCTTCTTTTTTTACTTATCTCCTTTACCATTTCAGATTTTAAGGAAAGAGGTGTGGCAATCACATGGTTCAAACAATAGTGGTCTTTCTTCCATTGTTCTTGATGACTCACTAGGAATACCTCTTGAGAAATCTTTCAAAGATGACCAATTCACTTATCGTTTCATACAACAAGATTCTTCTTCTAACCTCTCTGAAGTTTCTAATGTGTCTTCTAGTGCCCCATTGAAAAATCATTTAGATTTCACACTTCGAAGTGGAGATCATGTGGTATGCATACTTTCCTATTACTATTTTGGAAATAATTGAATTTAGTTGTAATATCTGGATGTTTAACAAAATGAAGGTAAAATTTGCAATGTGGTATGGAAAGGATAATTCCACAATAGCTTTTGTGGTGAAGAACGCACACAATGGATTCCTTACTCCTAAGTCTGTTTAGAAAATAATTAAAAAAGAAAGGGCCGGAAATTAGTTGGTTATAGTTTATATATATACAATATATAATTAGAACCCAAGAGTCAATAAATATAATGTAAACAAGAAGGCATACCTACAGAAATAGAGTAAAGAGAATCACAAACAAATATTATTTTTGACTTTATATCATAAAAAAATTATTTGTGACTGCTTGTTTATTTTCACTTATTTTTTTATTAAGATTAAAAATTAGCATTGCATTCTAGACAATCTGCTTGAGATTTTATTTGACTTAGTCCTGCAAGTAGTACTACTAAAGAGAGAATATTGTTTCCTATCAGAATATGGATATTTTAATAACTGCCTTTTGTAAAAGGTTTGTGTTATGCATCTTATTTTATTACTGACGTGTACTATTATCTTTTAATTATAACTACCTTTTGTTTATTTTTTAGATACTGGGTAATCAATCTAGCCATCAAATTATTGCTAAAGGGGTGATATCTGATATTAGTCCGATCCATGTATCTGTGAGTATTATATTAACTGTTTCTTTTCTGTTTGATTCTGAATTTTGCCCTTTTGTAAGTTAGTTTTTTTTTTTTCTATACATATGTATACCCTTTCCATCATAATCCTTGGTTGAACAGCTGAGTAATTAATTTCAAATTATTTACTTTGTAAAATTTCCCAAGGTTTCCTTTCCTAAGCGTTTACGAATTCCCGGGAGTTCTTCCACAGCACATGATCTCATTCAGCAGGTTTGGAGAATTGACAAGGATGCAGCTGTGACTTCCTTTGCAATTATGAGGTGCCTTCTCTGACTGCCGTCTCATTCAAAAATTTAATTTGCAAAATGTATGCTGTTATTGAAAGTTATGCATTTTTTGGTAGGTTTAATCTTGTACAACTTTTTCTACAAAATGATCGAAGTGCTCATTTGCGGAGGATGATTGTTGATCTTGAGGTAAAGTACTTGCTACATTGCCTTTTTGAATTAGGTACTACATTTCTGTATGACTAACTACTTCATCCTTTCCTCTGTATTGATCTCCTCTGGCTGTAGGCTCCTAGATTTGACAGTGGATCTGTACTTAGTCAGGATCCTGCGATATCCTATGTTTGGTCAGAGAAGAGTTTGAATTATGACCAACGTAGAGCAATTCTCAAGGTCTGCATGAAACTTTAATTTCTTGACTTTCTTTTCTAATTTTAACGTGCAAGTTGGTTTAGTTTATCATTAAACTGATTTTTCTGTGACTCTGATTTGTTATTGATTTTCAGATACTTACAGCAAAAGATTATGCACTTATATTAGGGATGCCTGGAACAGGGAAAACGTCCACATTAGTCCATGCTGTGAAAGCCTTGTTGATTAGAAGGACATCCATTTTGCTAACAGCCTATACAAATTCTGCTGTTGATAATTTACTCATCAAATTAAAAGCACAGGTATCCATCTCCACATATTATAAGTTATAACATCTTGTATGATATCACAGTTAAATATGGCTCCATGTTGCTGGAAAATAATCCACACCATTTATTTTAATTGTCCTCTGTCAGCTATTCTCGATAGTCTATAAGTCTCTGATGTAGATAGATAGATTGATTGGAAAAGTATAACATAAAGTAAAGTGAAAAGACTAGAGGTTTTTGGCAGTTTGGCTTTAGGTCAGAATGGTGGTTAGAACTTAAAATGAACCAAACACCTGAACTTAATGCAGCCATGAGTCAGCAACTTTTTTTCTCATTGTGTAACTTTACTATGCACTCTATGTGAAGCGCTGCAAACATGGCCAAGAGTGAAACACATTAACATAAACACCGTTCTTTGATCTCCATCATAGCTTCCACCTAGCATCCTCCTTTCATTTTTCAAGTTCAATTTTTCAATCTTGGATGGTGGTCTATGGAAGGCCAAAACTCTGCCATATTAGATTGTGGATGGTTCTGTGGGCAATTTGAAGAGGATGAATTAAAAAATGCGTGATATACATGAATAATTCTGCTAAATATAATAAATTGTAAAACTAACATGTATAAAGATAACAAAATTTGAAATACATTCTATGAAATAAAATTCACGAGGTCCCAACAAATTAGCATAAGAACACTAACAATAATGATAAAAGCTACAGAGTTAATAATGGACAAAGAATAAGTTAGTTTCTATCCCTCTTAATGTTCCTTCTTCCTTTCCTCTTTCAAAATGTTGTCATAATTCTTCTTGTCCTATAAAAAGATACATCCTCTAGCTTCTCTTGAATTGTGAATCATACTTTCGCAAGTTTTCAATCGATTGCTCAGTTTTCTTTAGATAGCAATTCTTCTTCAACTTTAACCTATTTCTCTTTTCCTTTTCTTGTTGAAACACTTCCTGGACCCCTTTAAGAAACTTTTGGAGTTGATAGACTTCCCCATTTGCGGATCACTTTATTTTCTTTAGCCTAGGAAGGGGAAGGTTATTCTGGTGAATTGCAGATTGACTACTAAGCTATGTAGCACGGACAATGATACGACACGGACACGAAGATACGTATAATCTCTAAAATGTAGGATATGACACTGATCTATATAATTCTAGACACAAATTATGAATTATATAAATTGACAATAACGATTTATGTGCACAAGTATGTCTCTGTTTATTTTTTGGAGAAGAAAAATGTTTTTCATGACTGTTTCAAAAGGATTTGTTTATTATTTTTATAATCATAATAAAAATTTATACAATAAGTTTGAGTTTTTAGAAAATTAATGTATTTTTCCTTTTTAAAATTGTGTTAGAAGTGTACTAGAATTGTCAGAAATCCAACAAATATATTTTGAATTGGATACTTCACAGATACGTGTCTTACAAGTGTCATACGAGTGTCGATGTCTGATACGAGTATCCGATACTGACACGTCATTTAAGAGGAGTGTCTGAGCTTCATAGTTACTAAGAAACAAAGGGAATGAAAACTATTTTAAACAGGTTCAGTTTGTTTTGGAGGAGTTTCAGAAGGTTTTTGAAGAACCTTGAGGCCTGCCAGTGATTGGTCCTCTTAAATTTGAAATCCCTTAGTGCTACTTTTTGGTAAACCTAGGACTCTTGATAAGAAACTTTCATATATTATTCAGCAGTGAAAATACTGCAACAAAAATATTACATTAAAAGTCTTCCTTAAATCAAGGAATAACAGGATAGTAAATGGAAACAAATAAAAAAATAACAACGGAGATCTTATTTTAAAAATAAAACAAATCAAATAGCCGATTCCTCTAATTTGGAGATTTGCGACTTCTCTTAAATTTCATCTACTGTGACTTCTGCCACGTCCCTTCCTTAACCTGAGAATTCTTCTGTGTCTTTTACCTTGCATCTTCCTGTGTCTTCCACCTGTTCCCATGTTCTATTCCAGTTTTACCTACCACCATGCTTTCTAGAACTCTAGCTTTGGTGATCTGTGAAGGATTATCTTTATTGATTCAAAAGTTCTGTTTTTTTATTCATCCTTTCCTGTATCAAATCCCAGCATGAAAACTTGGACTAATTTGATTTGACTGATGTCCTGCATGGGGTACTAATATTTACTAATGCCTGCCTCTCTTGTTTCCAAATGATTACGATATATGTATCCGTATATTCTTTAATTTCTACTTTTAGATGTCATATATTGCATGTCATTATAATTTAAGTGGATGTAGGGGATTGATTTTGTACGAATTGGAAGACCCGAAGTAGTGAATGAGGTGGTCAGAGAACACTGCCTCTCAGGTTTTCCAATTTATTGCTTGTATGCTCCCTTATTAAATATAGTAAGATTTGTAATAAATCTTTTGACAGTGGTTTCTATTTCAGCAATGAGTGTACAAGGTGTTGAAGATATCAAAAGAAGGTTGGAACAAGTCAAAGTTGTTGCAGTTACTTGTCTTGGCATTTCTAGTCCCTTGCTTGCCAACACAAGGTTTGATGTATGCATTATGGACGAAGCTGGACAGACAACTTTACCAGTATGCTTCTTTTTCCTTTTGTGTATAATTTCCAAAGTTAAACTAAATTATACTATCCTCTGGATTAGTTTCCACATTTTTTTCTTCGATTACTGTATTTCCTTATCTTACCATGATTTGATTAGTATAGATAACGGTTAATATAATACACCTCAATTTGTATCAATTCATGTCTTATTCTTTTCTATCTCTTTTCCTCCCTACGTACTTAAGACTCCATAATTTTAATTGCAACAGAGCATGACATAAGGAAACAATTGTTCGTGTGCATGTAATCATGTTGTATGCTTTCATATAATTATGTTATAAATATTGCCATTGCAGGTGTCCTTGGGTCCTCTAACGTTTGCTTCGATGTTTGTACTTGTTGGGGATCATTATCAACTGCCACCACTTGTCCAGGTATGTGCCTAAACTATTTGTTCTTTCTTTGTACAAAACTCGATAATATAATCTTATGAATTTTTTTATCTGATAATTCGTAGAGTACAGAAGCCCGAGAGAATGGCATGGGGATAAGTTTGTTCCGTAGGCTCTCAGAAGCACATCCGCAGGCTATTTTAGCCTTACAGAGTCAGGTATGTTATGGCTACTAGATATTAGATTGCAAACTTCGGTTTTGTTCTTTTTGCTCCATTGTTGTCTATCAGCTTCACTTATTTGGTGTATTGCAGTATCGTATGTGTCAGGAGATTATGGACCTTTCAAATGCCTTGATATATGGTGATAGATTGAGGTGTGGTTCAGTTGAGGTAGCTAATGCAAAACTTGAGTTTTCAGACTTAAGCTGTGACTTGCCTTGGCTAGAACATGTGAGGTTTTTTTTATATCTGGATTCTTATTATATTATAGATGGAGGTCTTTTGTTTTTATTGCTTAATTCTATCTATTCATATGAGCTTGATCTTCCTTGAATATTGTTATAATGGATAGTATGTTTTGGGGAAGACTCTTTTCTTTTTTCTCTGTGCTTGTTGATTTATTTATTTATTTTAACAGTAATTTGCTTCTTCCATTGCCTCTTTATTCTAGGTATGTTATAGCATTGTCTATACAACGTAATTCACCTTCAAAAATTAAAATTAAAAAATAATATTTCATTAAAAGTCTCTGAGAAACTCATTTCTGCTGACATCAACTTTCGTTTGTCAGTATCAAATAGTCTCCTTTAGGTTGGGAAATTATGCTGAGCTATATTTGTCATTCTTAATATATATGCTGAATAGTCATACACTTATATAGATACTGCGCTGTATTATTAATGTATTTTGGGTAAAGTTTGAGTTTTAATAAAAATTTGAGCGGGTGAGCTAGACAATCTTCAAGGGAAAAGTTGTCAGTGTCACAGATAAGATAACATGTTTATGCTTGGATAAGATAAAATTATGTCTTTTAAGTCTCTTTTTGTATAACCATGTGCAGGTTTTGAATCCTCTAAGACCTGTTATATTTATTGATACTGGTATGCACATTATTTTCCTTTACATCCTTTATCCTATAGTTTATTGTAAATGAGATTGTTTACATTTATTTTTCCATCGCAGACAAGTTGCCCGCATTAGAGGCAAGAGATCACAAGCTTGTAAATAATCCTACTGAAGCTCAGATAATTGCTGAGGTATGTCATTTTCAAAGATAATATATTATTTTTTTGACAGACAAATTGATATATTTTTCATGTGAGGCTGGCCAAGTCTTGGTACACTAAACTGTTGAACGACAAACAAGATTGTCAAACCCGCGAGTTTATGTAGACTCGACTCGTAGACTCATAAGAGTCTACTCTCATATTAAAAAAAAAAATTAATAGTGTAAATAACTACATTTAGTCCTGAATGAGAATTATCTAACTTCAAAGTCCCAAATAAAGAAGTTCATACAAATACTAGAAAAGTTAAATTGTTCAATTCAAGTCATAGAAATTAAATAATTAGAAATTCAAGTTTCTATGTTCAATCCTCTAATGATATCCTCTCCTCCATCATCTTCACCTTCATCATCTTCATCCACATTGACATCAAAAGTCACATTTTCAAGATCAAATACATCTATAGTTGGAACTCTTATTGCCGGATTTAAGTGAACATTTGCATCTTGAACTTGACCAATCTCATCAATATTATCTCCCTCCTCAGTTATCCATTCATCATCTGATTGAATATCATCAAAGGAAAGAACAACTGTTTTTCTAATTTGCTTATTTTTCAACTTCAAGTTGTACATGACATACACCAAATCATTCATTTTTTTCTTATGCAAACAGTTTCTTCTCTTTGTATGAACCTATATTAAATAGGAAATTTAGTAACTAACTATACAAACTAAATAAAGAAATTATAAATAACTTAAATTACCATTTCAAATGAGCTTCAATTTCACTCACATCCAGAAGAGCTACAAGTCAAGCTTAGAACTTGGATAGCAAACCTCTTCAACTTTGAAGTTCTATCCCTAAACATCTCCCACCATTCTCCAGGAAGTATTGTTTTTTCTAGTTTCCTTTGCGTCTTCAATTGCAAAAGTTCCTCTACCAAAATGATACTCAACAAGTTGCACATTAATTTTCCTTCTTTCTACAACATCCTTAGCCAATCTTCTCATGGACATATACAACCCTTCTTTCACCTCAGGTTCATAATGGAATTGGGGATTGAGATAATATGCAACTGCATGCAAAAGCCTATAAGTTGATTATCCCATCTTTGCATCAATTATTTTCCAAACCTCATAGCTATATACATTCAATACCAACCAACCAACTATTGTATAAGTAATAGAAGAAGTAATTTCACAAATAAGGCATTAAATTTTCTTATTGCTTTCTTAGTGCTCTATGTTCGGTTAAAATACACTTGGACATTATGTTGGTTGACCATTTTTTTTCTCCTTTTATTTTGGTTAACTGGAATCATCAATACATTTGAATGTTTTGGGACAAAAACCATTATCGATAATTATGTTAGTGATGATCTGTTAATGGAAATCGGTTTACATGAAAACCCCAAAGTTGAACAACTTTGTGGACTGAATGCCTTGGCCCTTCTTTCTTACGTGATTGAAGATTCCAGTCATTTGTCTGGTTCATGTCCATAAATCATTTTTTTTATTTATATTGCAGATTGCAAAAGAATTAGTTAAAAATGGAATCGGAGAAGAACACATTGGCATTATCACTCCATACAATTCACAGGCAAACGTCATCCGCGGTGCTGTTTGCATGACATCCTTGGAAATACATACTATTGACAAATATCAGGTTAGACTCAAAGCAAAAACAAACATCAAAGGATTATGTAGGAGTTGTGAATTGTTACAAAAATTAAATCATACAACCGAATAGTGTTTAACATTTCTCTAACATTTAAGGCACTTTGTCTTTTCCTTCTGATCATTTCATTTAAATTTTTTTTTGTTCTCGTTACACATAAGATCTCCATTTTTTATAATAAACTGATCATTTGTTTGTGTTTTCCAGGGTAGAGATAAGGACTGTGTGTTATTATCTTTTGTAAGATCCACGGAAAACCCAAGAAGCTATGCTGCGTCTCTGCTTGGAGATTGGCACAGGATGAATGTGGCTCTTACTCGTGCTAAGGTAGTTATCTTGTGCTCAAACATTTTCTACTTTCTTACTTTTCCCTCAAATTCACTTTAGGTGTATTATTGAATAAATGCTTATATAAAATGGTTGAAAAATATTTTTTTCTTTAATATATAAATTGTACCCCTTGTTATATAGTAAGAACTTTTGTAAATCAACCTTCTTAGGCTTTGGTTAGATAAACTTATTCATATGTTTTTCTAGAAAGAAAATTAAGAAAAAAGAAAATTTTTCACAATAAACTAAAAGTAGTGTATGCATTAGTTAAATTGTGGAAATTAGTTTGTGTAAACTAATTTAAACTTGTAAAAAAATTTGTTTCAATTTTTTTATTTTTCTCTTAAAAATGTTTATGGAGAAGTTTGTCTAAGCGGTCTTTAATTCAGAATTTGTAAAACTAGCATCTTTTAAATTGAGTCTTTGGACACATTATTTTCTTTGCTTGGTCACAGTTGATCTTTTTAAAAAGTGTTTTGTAACTAAGGAGAAATCTACACTATTACATACTTTTTAGCATAGTAGTTAGTATCTTACGATTCACGATACGTATCGTACGAAACGATACGGTTTCACTCTCCCACGATACGAATCGTGTGAAGAATCTTTTTTGTCCCTGAATCTTAGTTGTATCATGCGATTCGCACAAAGAATCGCTGAATCCCGAAACGAAACGATTCCGTATTGTGTGAATCAGTGTGGATTTTAAAAAATGAGTAAATAAAAAAAGATAGACATAATTTGTTTAATAACATGTATGCACCATAGAGGTTGTTTTGG
>Ga0123341_1000433_pt1 | contig 25083 bp, 19 predicted proteins | sample Turbeapinknodule_FD_89959 | JGI IMG/M metagenome (GOLD analysis project Ga0123341, IMG submission 89959) | Root nodule microbial communities of legume samples collected from Mexico - Turtle bean Mexico pink nodule | ecosystem: Host-associated > Plants > Roots > Nodule | place: Mexico: Nepantla...
GTAAAGATATTTTAAAAAATACATAAAAATGAAACGAGTTTCCATTATTATATATTTAAGTCAAAGTAGACCACATGGAATTTCTGTTGCGCAGTATTTGGCACGGGAAACTGTCAACCAAAACATTTTAGTTTTGTATTTGGACGATTCAACCACTATTCTCATAATTGTTTTAGGAAAATAAATACTTTTTTTAATATTTATTACAGTTATAAAAAATATCTAAATGTATTAAAAATTATGAATTATATACGTTTTGAAGGTATTATAGGAAAATATGTATTTATTTTAAATGGAATATTCTAAAATATTTCATAATAAGATTTATTAGTATAGAATTACTTATTCAGAAAAAATTAAAATGTATTAGGAATATATTTTTTTTATCAAAAGTGTAAAAATAAAAATAAAAATCGAAATCGGTTTAAGCGCTAAGATGAAATAAAAAGGTTTTGGAAGAAAATATGATATTTCTTCCTGTACTCCTACATTTATCTCTCTGCACCCTTATATTCTTTGAAATATAGAATTATTTTTAATAATTTTCGATGATTTTGGAATAGACTTTTTGTAAAATAAAATGTGTTTATGGAATAAGAGTTCTGTAAGCAAAGTGTGTTTCTAGAATAAAAAATCTGTTGGGACAAAAAAATTATTTTGAAATATTTTTTCTAAAACACATTTTTTTAATTTTCAAAACGTTAAATCCGGAATTCATCAAATGTGTTCCAAAAAATATGGTCATTTCAGAAATATTTAAAAATAATAATTTAAAAATCATTTTTAAAAAGGGTAAAATAGTCATTTATGAAAATGATGGGTGCAGGGAGAAATTTCCGGATATTAGTACAGCCAATTATTCATTCTAACGGCCCATTAGGAAAATTTGAAATCGGATCATATGTATTGAATACGAATCACGCGTATACTATTTCGTATAGGTGCAGAACAGAAAGGAAACAAGGTCCTTCACAGGTACGGTATCTCATCATCTTAGAACCAACTCTCTCTGCGATGTAAGCGAACCAGTTTAGGGGCTGTGATTTCGATTTCGACTTCGATCGCTCTCCATTTTCGTGAATTCATAGCTGATTGACACTTCCTTGAAATTTCGTTTATATGTTTCTGATGAGCAAAACGACTTCACTGCTGATTTCATTTTCATTCGTATTTGGAGCTTTGAGCTTCCCAATTAGGGATTAGTTGAGATGAACGCCGAAGAAGTTTCATATCGTATTATTATTCGTAGATTCATAGCTGATTTGTACGTCCTTCGAATTTCATTGAAATATGTCTAGGATGAGCAAAACGACTTCACTGTTGATTTCATTTTCCTTCACATTAGGATGTTTGATCTTATCGATTGGGAATTAGTTTAGACGAGCACCAAATGAGTTTCATATTTTATATTATTATTCGTAGATTCATAGTTGATTGGTACATCTTTCGAATTGCATCGATATATGTTTAGGATGAACCAAACGACTTCACTGTTGATTTCATTTTTGTTCATATTAGGAAATTTGAGTTTTCAATTTGAAATTAGTTGAGATGAGCCCCGAAAAACTTCTATATCATATTAATATTCGTAGATTCATTGTGGATTGGTACTTTCTTCGATTTCTTTGATATATATTTAGGGTGAGGAAAGCGGTTTCACTATTGATTTCAATTTTGTTCGTATTAGGAAGTTTGAGGTTTCAAGTAGGAATTAGTTGAGATGAGCACTGAGAACATTTTTTATCGTCTTACTATAGTAATTATCCTTGTTGACCGAGTTAAAATTGGTGCCATACAATCTTGGGGAGAGTTAGTGTTGATCCCCGGGGCTAGTTCATTTTCGATAATTTTTTTTATTGTTCTACTAGCATACAATTTTTCAGTCTTGTAGGAATTCTTCCTCAGTGTACGACAGTTGGAACACTGAAAAGGAATAAAAATAATATCTATTTTGCTATTGTAATGTTGGAACCTTGTGCGTGCTGTCTTCGCAGCATGTACTCAACATGATGGTTATTCGAGTGATTTCTTAATTTGTTTCCTCCATAAAAGGATTAAATGTACTTTATGTGATATGGCATGCATGACATGCTATGAATTATGGATGCTATTCTTCTGCGATACTTACTGTCTTTGTTATTCACTGTGAAGCATTTCTCTGATATTTAGTTGACTATAAGATTGATCAGTACCTTTTGCATGTTAAATTACCTGTTTCTTTCAATGAATTTTGTCATTCAGTGGTGCTTGGGCATAATTACCATAAGATAAAGGTATTACACACAACATATTTTGATTTGCATGCTGAATATTATGATAGTATTTGCATTTAGATATGTCAAGAACGTATTGAGATGCTCAGTTTATTTTGAGAGTCAGAAAATATATTTTTTAATTGGGTGCAATCCTTTAATCTTGTTATCTTTGTTTGGGGATGTTTCTTGGTTTTATTTTTCATGATAGCAAGTTTTATCTGAAATTCTGAATTTTCTCTCTCTTGCAGGATGTGACTGGTTGAGGTTTCTTCAAAATCGTTTTATTTGAGCATTGCAATGAAGCTGTAGAAGATAATCTATACACAAACAGATGCTCATAATTCAACAATGAAGCGTTATGTTTATATTGATGATGATGAATCATCTCATGATATATACTGTGATAATCGTATATCAAACAGAAAATATACTGTTTTAAACTTTCTTCCAAAAAATTTATGGGAACAGTTCAGGTAATCTTTCCCTTGATGCTCTTTGTTTCTCATTTTGTTTTTTAATTATGTGTCATGATATGATGCACATTCTTTTTCACACCTTTAAGGTTCTTCTGTTTGATCTCCTTCCCTATCTTCTTTGATATTGAATAACAAAGGTTTGTCTGCAAGGAGGGAATTTCATTTTGTTGGATATTCTGTGCGATTTCATAGATTCTACTTTGTAGACATGAATCATCATATAGTTAACACTAGAAAAAGAGAGTTCAGAAGATTAGTTAGTGGACAATGCCATTAATGTGGAGGATCCAGACAGTTTTAATTTGACATTTGTGTAACTCACTCATCCTATATTCTAGGGATTCAGCCTTTTTTTTTTGTGGTTGTTGATAGAAAACATTGATGCACTGATTTTATTATGTAAAGAGAAAAAGGTACAAAAAGACACCGAGATTCTGTTTACAGAAAACTATATAGACAGAGCTCAGTCACAAGTTAGTTATAACCTTCTAACTAAAGCTGTTGCACTAATTAGAGAAGAAACTAAGTATGGTAACTGCCTCACAAACGGTTACACTAAACAAATCAGAGACCAACAGTTGTAGCAGCTAACCAACTCAATATCATTGCCTAACAGAAGTATAACACTCACAGTTGTTTTGTTCACTGTGCAAGATTCCTTAAGTGTTCTGAATTATCAAGGAACTTTTTTTTTTATTAAACAAAATGAGTTTTTCGTTGGTGTTAAAATTTGAGGTTATTTTTCTAATTAAACATAACTATCTTTTAATCCATCTGATTTTGCCCTTTTTTCCAGCCGGTTCATGAATCAGTACTTTTTGCTCATAGCTTGCCTACAGTTATGGCCTCTCATTACTCCAGTAAATCCTGCCAGTACATGGGGTCCACTTATCTTTATTTTTGCTGTCTCTGCATCAAAAGAGGCGTGGGATGATTACAATAGATATCTTTCAGACAAAAAGGCAAATGAAAAGGAAATCTGGGTTGTGAAGAAGGGCATCAAGAAACATGTATGAAACGTATTTAATTTTCTTGAATATATATTATGCTGTGTTTCCAGCCATTGATCATCATCATTTGAATAACTATGCATGATATTGACCTTTATTATTTACAATAGAGTATAATTTGTTTATCTTTTCAAGATATTGTTACCTTTTCATTTCAGATGATGGTTTTAATTTTAATCTAAATTCTATACACAAAGTATGAGGTACCTCTTATGGTTTTTGAAATATCAGGATATTGTTTATAGGTATACTTTTGTGTCTGAGCAGTTTAATTATGCATACATGTGTATTTTCTCAAACCTTTTTGATATTCCTGGTCTTGCTTTTTTTTTTCTTTTTCCATTCCCATTTTTTCAGAGACGTGCATGTTTAGTTGGTTCATTCTTGTAATGATTACTTGCATAGTTATTTTCTCCCCTATATTCTTATAGTTTATACATATACCACAAAATGGAACTTTTAGTTTTTAAGAAAGGCATGGACCATAAAATGGCTAGTGCTCTGACAGATATGGGATGCTTACAATTGTTTCTTCATTCTAATGAATGAGGCCATAGGCAACAATGAATGACTTTATCTCTCACCCAACTACAGATGAAACTCCAGCATGAAGCTTCTAGTCTATGTATCTACTTATTGGCCATATAAATTTATGTGTGATGTTCATTGTTACCTATCCTGCCAAAATATTATGTGATGTTTGAGCACATTTTGACACAAAATTTTGATTTACCTGTAAGAACCAATGGTCATATTTATCTATTAGAAGGTTATTCCTTACACTTGCTTGAAGCATCAATTTGTATGATAGTGATTATAACTAGACATGCCCAAATCCTGCTTGTGCCATTTAAACGATAAACGGTCTGTTTTTTTTATGCCTATTTAGAGAAAAAGTGCTATACCAATTAAAAATGTCTAAAAAATATGATAATTAGATAAGAAGCTGTTTTATTGCTTTCTTAAAACACGAAGAGCTTCTGAATAACTTTTAAAACAAGCTATATCTTAAAAACACCTTTTTAAAGAAAAAAAGCTGAAGTTGAATAGACTTCAAGCTTCTACTTCATATCCCATACACAACTTGGTCTGCTTCATGTCTTGTAGGCAGGAAGATTTACATAAGCTTTATCACTTGATATTATATGGTGTGTTCTTTTATCTGTAGACCTAATGATTTTTTCTGGGTGGGGGTGGTACCGTTGGTGGTTTTGCAGATTGAAGCCCAGGATATTCATGTAGGTAATATAGTATGGCTACGTGAAAATGATGAAGTGCCTTGTGACCTTGTTTTGATAGGCACCTCTGATCCTCAAGGAGTTTGCTATGTAGAGGTAATTATGTTGTGAAACATGCTAAAGTTGGTCTTCTCTCTCTGTAGCATTGCAGGGAATTGGAACGGAGTTCCACTACTTTTCTTCTTCTAAATCTTCTTCTCTTTCTCTCATTTGGGGGGAGACATTTCATTATATTCATTTTAAGGATCTTATAATGTGACATGTTATTCAGACAGCTGCATTGGATGGTGAAACTGATCTAAAGACACGGGTCATACCTTCTGCTTGTGCGGGAATTGATGTTGAACTATTGCACAAAATTAAGGTAAGGTTTTATCTACAGTAACTATACTTGGTCGAATTTAATTGTGAAGAGTAATTAGATAAGATGTTTGAATGATGTAGGGATATCAGCTTATGCCTTTAATCTTGTGGTGGTTGTTGGCATAAACAACTATCATCAACTAGGGATATCATTAGTTGTGTTATAACTACTATTGTATAAATTGCTACAACTGTACAGTTACTGGTGTGAATGAACTCATTTTTAGTTTATCAGAATCATTTCATCTTCTATCTCTTAATTGTCTCTCAATTATTAATCATTAATATATGAAACTACTTAGTTACTCTATTCTCTATTTGTGTGTGTCTAGGGTGTAATTGAGTGTCCTTGTCCAGATAAAGACATAAGGAGATTTGATGCAAACATGCGGTTGTTTCCCCCATTTATTGATAATGATATATGCCCTTTAACCATTAAAAACACCATTCTTCAGTCATGTTACTTGAGAAACACGGAGTGGGCATGTGGAGTGGCTGTCTATACAGGCAAGTCCATGTAGACAATCTATTAAATTCTTGGAACTGTGTATACCTTTTCAGCAATGGTTTAAATTTTGTATCTGGCATGTATTGTATTTCTTCAGGTAATGAAACCAAAATGGGCATGAGTAGAGGTATACCAGAACCAAAGCTCACTGCTATGGATGCCATGATTGACAAGTTGACTGGCGCTATATTTATATTCCAAATTGTTGTTGTTCTGGTTCTTGGCATAGCAGGGAATGTTTGGAAGGAAACAGAAGCTAAGAAGGTATGTTACAGTTTCTCAACATAAGTTTCTTGTCAATTGTATCAAATCTTGTACCTATCAGGATATGTTCACTAGTGTTTATTACTTTGGTTTTGCTATATGGCCCTTTTGTTTACCTGTATTTTCATGGTAGTAGCGTGCACCCATTGCAATTTTAATTTTGTTCCAACAAAGAGCATATCGGCTTGGCTGGTTGCTTCCTTTGTGTTTTCACGTGGACTATTTCGTTGAGTGTAAATTTTACTCTTTGGTGCTTTGGTTTATTTTAGGAAATATTGCTCATAATCTTTTAGTCCCTTTGTCAATGGATGCTCAGGCATCGTGTTTTTTTTTTTCTTCTTCTTAGAATAACCACTAATTTTGTAATTTCCTGTGTCATCATGCTATTTAATCATTAAAAGGTTTATTTATTTATTTTCTGGAATCTTACTTTTATGGGGTGCTTGAAACAGCATCCAAAAACACATTTTCTGAAAACCATGTCAAAATTGAGAGAAATACACAGAAACGGATTTATATTGATTATGTGTTCACTGTTTTGGATGGGAACTGAAACATGATAGTAGACTTTTGACCTGTTTTGATGCCGTATCTTTCATAATTCCATGGAAGTTTCTGTGTTTTGTAGTGATCTTCAAGATTCATGTTGGTGGATCCTCATGTTTTTTTTGTTTCTTTTGTTTTTCAAAGCAATGGTATGTTCTTTACCCTCATGAAGGTCCTTGGTATGAACTGTTAGTCATCCCTTTGCGGTTTGAGCTTCTCTGTTCCATCATGATACCCATTTCAATTAAGGTGAGCTGATGGTAAAGATTTTGGCATACATGATTATGATATAACATGCTTGTCATTTGGATAACAGTCATGCATAGATAGTATAGTGGAAGTCCTTTGAGGTAAGAACATTTATGACCTTAAGAACTGAATTAAAATATCATTAAAACTTAAGTTCTAATTAAAAATAGGATTTCCGACTGATAATCCTATGCTAATACCAATTATTATTATTTAACTTTAAAACATTTCAAAATTGTGTAAATATTGAGGCTAACTTTCTAAATTTGATAGAGCCAACTATTTCATCTCTGGCAGGTATCTCTCGATTTGGTGAAGAGCCTGTATGCAAAATTTATTGACTGGGACAATAAGATGATTGACCTCGAGACTAGCATTCCATCCCACGCAACAAAGTGAGTAACTGAATGATCCTATGACTAACTACTTTGAGGAACTTGTACATTGAAGAATTTAGAAAAAGAAAATTTTTGTTAGCTGTAAAATGTCTTGTATTATTAAGGATTGAGTTTCAATACTCAAGTATTTATATAATCAAATAGCATGACCTGCAAGCTAGTCAGTTAAGATTGTTCTACACTAGACTCCAGCAGTCCTAACATAATTACAGATGGATAGCTCGAGATATAAGCTAGTAAGTTAAGATCTAACTGTTCTACAACATACTCCAGCTCTCCTAACGAATAACAGCTGACTAACTAACTATTAAAGGATGCTGACTTAATGCTGAGTTTGCTTAATATACTAGCAGAGAATAGTCTAATAGCACAAAGTATACTATCATACATTAGCACACTATTTTTTATTAATGATGTTTGTTATATTTGACAGTACAGCGATAAGTGAGGACCTGGGACAAGTTGAGTACATTTTGACTGACAAGACAGGCACGCTGACTGAGAATAAGATGATATTTAGAAGATGTTGTATTAGTGGCAATCTCTACGGAAATGAAAATGGAGATGCATTGAAGGGTATGGTTGCTTGGGGAAAACTTTTCTTGTTGCCTTGTTAACATGTAATAGTTGTATTTAAAACTTTTCCTTTGCCATGGAAATTGTGTGGAAGATATATTGAAATTTGTCTAAATGAGTTGGCTTCTTGTTTTGAGCGTGTAGTGTATCTAAGGCATGGCTAATACCATTGATCTTGTGAACATATATCCTTAACATCTCCAATGGTTTCCTTGATTCACTTAGATTTAGAGATTTTAGTTTTCTTTTTATTGTCAGGTACCATTATTTATTTGAATTGAAGATTAATTTTCTCAACTAATAGGAATTAATATCATCTGACATGAAGAAATGGAACATTTATTTTCATCGAAAGATGGTTTTGGAACATATTATGGATCTATGGGGAGAAAGTGTAAATTTGAAGATTGTCTAAATTAGTACATCAGGAACATGAAATGATTCATATTTGTTTATGAACATGAATGAATTCACTTCTATTCCCTTTCTTCCTCTACTGTTTATGCATACACTGATTGTTTTTTTTAATCACTGACTATTTTCCGAAGATATATTTTCTTCTGTAATTGTTTCAGATTTCAAGTTTAACCACCTGATTAGTTACATCTTGTGATGTGCAGATGTAGAGCTTATCAATGCTGTGTCCAGTGGTTCTTCAGATGTTGTACGATTTCTTACAATTATGGCAATATGTAATACTGTCATACCTACACGAAGGTGATTCTGCCTTTATCTTTGCTAGGTCACCGGATATGACAACTGTTAAGACTAACAAATTTCTAAGTTGGGATATTTTTTAGTAAGCCCTTTGTAGGAATTTATTAATTTGTGCTTGTTTTCTTGTTGTCATACTTAGCAAAACTGGAGATATCTTGTATAAAGCACAGTCTCAAGATGAGGACGCCCTTGTTCAGGCTGCTGCTCAAATGCACATGATTTACTTTAATAAGAGTGGAAATATTCTTGGTACTGTGATTGCTGTTACTTTTGAAAGCATGACTGACTATTTGGTTACATAAATTCATATAATCACTTTTTTTAATATTTCAGAAGTCAAGTTCAACTCTTCAATACTTCAGTATGAAGTCCTGGAAATCCTAGAGTTCACCTCTGATAGGAAAAGAATGTCAGTAGTATTGAAAGATTGCCAAAATGGAAAGATCCTTCTTTTGTCAAAAGGTGCAGACGAGGCTATTCTTCCGTTTGCTCGTGCTGGTAAAGTTATTTATGTTTTCTGTTCATTTGTATTTTATGGTATTCAACTAATGTTTACACTGGAGTTTTCTTTCAATTCATGATTCCTTATACTTCTCCTTTCTTCTCACGAATATAGTTGGCTTAGAGTCAGATAGGAGTATAGTGATTTCAGATGAGTGAAATATCGAGATTAAATAGTCATATGCACTATTGTCGGAAAATGATGTCAGTTCATTTAATTTTGTTTTTCCTTTTTTTTAAGTGTCCCATACTTTTACTCATACCTGTTTGCATGTATTGGAACTAACTTTTCAAATCTGATCCGACCAGAATTGATTATATGATTTACATTAATTGAATGACTTTTAACTGAATCTGACTTAAAATGATCCTAGGATCTGGCTTTGGCTATGAACTTGTGAATTTTTACGAGGCCCATCCCTCTTTAAAGGCTGAAAAAAATCTACATTAGATAAAGGCAAAAACTTGGTTCTGTGTTAAGGACTTACAACCGCAACCAAATTGAACAGTTCAAAATTTAGGGGGAGGAGACAACACTTCAATATATGGTAATGAAAGCTTTTGAGGCTTAAAGAGAATTTACAAAGGAACTTATATCTACCCCATCTCACCCTACAGAGACAAGTGGGCCTTGAACTCGTGATCTATCAAATGTAAGATATGCCTTGTTTCTCTCGGGCAAACCCTTGGGGTTATATAAGTCTGTTATATCGGTTAGTTTTTTGTTGACTTCTAAGGCCTAACACGATCTTCTTCCACTATCTGGGTTTGGGATTGGGTCTGAGACCATAGACGGGGTTATATGATTTTACATAGAAGAGATTGGTTTTGCGTCAATTATGGAAAAATAACAAGGAATCTCCAGGTAGTTTAAGGTGTGTGCAAAGAAGGCCCTGAGAGGTAACAGTAAGAAAAGTTGATTTTGTTGAATATTCTTTTGTCAAGAATTGTATGTGCAGAAGGCTTTATTTTATTTATATGGAAATCAACATATTGATAGAACATGAGCAAAACAAGAAAACTATCAGCAAATGATAAAGATAATGCCCAAAAAAAATAGGATAAAGACATTTATCCTATCAGTTAACATGACTTTTATTTAAAATAAAATAACATAGAAATCCAATATATTCTGTTTCTTAATTAATTCCAACAGTTATATCTTCAATACTCCTCCTTGACTCTGGAACTACAAATTCCAAGTTTTTTGTCTCAAGTATTCAAGTCTTGCTTTTGAAAGTGCCCTTGGTCAAAATGTTAGCGCTTTGATTCTCTGTTTTGTAGTATAGTAATTTCACTCTTCCCTCTCTTTGAAATTCTCTTAGAAGAAAAAGATTTATCTTTTAATATTTAGTTTTCCATAAAAAACCGGATCATTGGCAACTGAAATTGCAGCTGGTTGTCTATAAAAATCTGTGTACTATCTTCTTGTTCCATATGCAAATTTGTCATGATTGTCCTGATTCAAAGAGTCTGATTCACCGTGGAAACAGCAACTACATATTCTGCATTTGTAGTTGATTGAGCTATAACATGTTGCTTTTTAGAGTACCAAGAAAAAACTCCAGAACCAAAAGAAAAACAGTAACCAGATGTGGTTCTCATCACAACCTATCCAATCACTATCAGAGTAGACATGAAACTTAAACTTACGAGAATGAGAGTACATCACACCATATTCTAAAGTTCCTTTAATATATTAACAATTTGTTTGGCAGGCTCAAGAGTGAACATTAGCACAATGCATGAACCTTGAAAGAATACTTATTGCAAAAATTACATTTGGTCTTGCAGCAGTAAGTTATATTAGGCAACCAATTAAGCTTTTGAAATGATGTTCATCTATCTTATCGACTCCATCATCTTTTCTAAATGATTCCTTCTGGTGTATCAATGCTTTTGCTGTCCTCCATTCAGAATTTCTTTAGGATTTTCTGTGCATATTCTTTTTGACGTAAAACTCCATCCTTATGTTGCTGTACCTCCATTCCCAAGAAGAAGGACACAATAAACCAAAATCTGTCATTTCAACTTTAAACTCCGTTATTAGTTTCTCATCAATGTCAGTCACAAGTATGTAATCAACATAGCTAGAAACTATGATTAAATCAACACTGACCATTTTCACTTATAATGTAGCTTTGCTTGGACGTTTAACAAATCCAAGTTTTTGAAGATAATCATCAATTCTACCATACCAAGCCTAGGGGCCTATTCAAGACCATACAATGCCTTCTTTATCTTGTACACGTTGTCTTCTTGTCCCTTAACTTTAAATCCCTCTTGTTGCTCCACGAATATCTCCTCATGCAAATAACCATTTAAAAATGCATATTTTACATCTAAATGATAATTTTCCATCCTTTGTGCAGCCAAAGCAAGCATCATTCAGAATGTAGCAATGTCCAACATGAGCTAATTCATCCTCTTAAAACAGACTTAGTACACTGAGATTTGCCCCTTATATACTATTAATTGGTCTTCTCTCTGGCTAATGTGGGATCTTTAACAGTTCTGTAAACCCATTTGACTGCTATAGGTTGTTTGTATTGAGGGCTTTCCACCATCTCCCATGTGTCACTTTTTTCAATCATTTTGAGCTCTTCCTCCATAGCTTTAGTAATCAAATGTGTGTGTTATATATACTGTGGTAATGTAGTAATTGGATAATAATAATAATAAAAGGTTTGTTTGGAGAAGCTTCTATAGAAAAGAGAAAAAGCAGAAAAAATTAAATGAACTTTTCTGTAACAAAGCATAATAAATTAAAATGATAGTGATAAAAACTAATTTAAACATAAGCTAGTTAGTAATAATTAGAAATAATATAATAATAAGAAATAATAAGAATGTACATATATGTGTGTGTATGTACGTGTATTTGTATATATTAAAACATTGGATAGGTACCAAAAAAAATCAGAGTAGCTGTCATCTCAATACCACTACCTGCTGTCGAGTTTTTATTTTCTTTGGGGGGCAACGGGGAAGGGGGCCGCTGCTCTGCTATTGACACCATTGATTATTGCAGGGCAACAGACTCGACATTTCATTGAAGCTGTGGAACAATATGCTCACTTGGGATTGCGTACACTATGTTTGGCTTGGCGTGAGTTAAAGAAAGATGAATATCGAGAATGGTCTTTAATGTTTAAAGAGGCCAGTAGCACTTTGGTTGATAGGGAGGTAAAGGGCATATACTTATGGCTTATTTTATGTACTTCAACTTAAAAGCTCTCTTTCTCAGTTTAATATCTTTCACAGTGGAGAGTAGCTGAGATTTGTCAACGAGTAGAACATGACTTGGAAATTCTCGGTGTAACAGCAATAGAGGATCGTTTACAGGTGAAAATTAGCTGTACTTGCAGATAACAATCTATAATATATAGTAATACTTTTAAATTCATGTAATTTTACTGAATCCTCATCTACTTTTGATGAAATGAAAATATTAAAGAATTTCCCCAGTGATTTAATGTGATGACCATTATGATTTATTTTTATGTTTTGCTTTTAGGATGGAGTGCCTGAAACGATAGAAACTCTAAGAAAAGCTGGAATAAATTTTTGGATGCTAACTGGAGATAAGCAGAATACTGCAATACAAATCGCTCTGTCATGTAATTTTATTTCTCCAGGTGATTCAGATTTGGGATCATGTTGTAGAATATAGTTTTCTTCTTAGTGATGTGAAAATAGTATAATTATTGTATGTCTTCATAATCAAGCAGCATTAGAATCTCGAAATGACCCCCATAGGTAGTCTGCCATTATCTCTGTTTATATAAAATAGATAAAAACTTATGTTTGTGTCTTGTTTTTCTGCTGTATATATTCTTCCATTTAGTAGGGGGGTAAGCGTATGAGTGGTGAAAACTGTCCCAACTGTACAAAAGGAGGAACACCTGATGGTTGTTCTCAAGACTCCATTTTAGTGCTAGTAGTGGGTAGCGGAGCTTAATTGTTCTATTTGGGGTAGCCAAAGAGATAATATAATTGAAGGTCTTAGAAAATTGGTCTTGGTCTTAAGTCTAATTAAATTTCACAAAACAACCTTGCAAGGTAAGGTTTGTACCACCTATCTACTATAATTTAATCATATCTCTAGTCGATATGAAATATCTAGCACATTTCACACCGAGGACTAGACATCTAAAGTGTGGGACTAAATATTGATTAGTAGTTTGATAATGGGTGACAACAGGTCCAACAAATCTCAATAAGATAGATTTTGATACCATCTTAGAAAGTGAACTTTAAACCTAATTCAATCTCAAAAAAATAGTTTGTAAGGTGAGGTTTGCATCCACTTATGCTCTATATGTTACAAAACACTTTTTATCCATATAGTTTTAATGAATGTTAAATAAATAATTAAATAATGTAAATAGTGATTAATTGTGTAGAGGTTTAATATAATGATCATTCCAAAACATCGTCATTTGAATACCTCATTTGAATTTAAAAATATCTTGATATCTTATTCAGAATCCATATAAATTTAATAAATAATGTAAATACTGATTAATTGTGCTCTGAAGTTTAAAGCCATAGTAAAGCTTGATATGATGATCATTCCCAAATGTAGTCAGAAAAGCACGCATTTATACATTTTACTAATCACTAGCTATCTGAAAACACATTGATAATAGGAATGACATAAATCAGGAAATATCTAGAATACCTTATTTGAATGCGTGGCTTCTGGTTAACAGCTTGAGCTACCAACATAAAAAAAATACTTTTCAACTTTAACTTACTATCTCTTGTGCATATTATCCTGTTTTAGAATGGCTTGGCTATGTTTGTGTTAAAATTTGCTTTAAATTTTACTGTTTGATTAGTGTTATTCATACTTCATTGGAAGGCTATTAATTTATGTTGGTAAAACTGGAGAGGATTTATTCTTACAATTCACTCTCCCAATGGATAGCTTCTATCAATTGATGGCCATAAAATAAATTCTTTTCAACTGATAAAGGCTTTGGTAATTGAAATGATGTAAAAACTCGAATAAGGAAATATCTAGAAGTATACCTTCTTTGAGTTTGGAAATGTCAGAGTCCTATTCTGGATGCTTCAAAGATTTATAGCTGGGCTTACGAACTTAAACAACACTACCGTAACTTCAACTCAACTATCTGTTGTGCATAGTCCCATTTTTTAAGAGCTTTTCGATGTGTGTGCACAAATTGCTTTAAATTTTATTGTTTGATTAGTACTAAGCATTCTTCTTTGGAAGGTTTTTAATTAATGTTGGTAACATTGAGGAGCCTTTATTCTTACGATTCCCTCCCCCAAAACAAACAGAACCAAAGGGACAGCTTCTATCAATTGATGGAAAAACAGAGGAAGAGGTTTGTAGGAGTTTAGAGAGAGTGCTACGAACTATGCGGATAACTACCTCAGAACCCAAGGTATTGCTTATTAATTTCTGTATTATCTTAGAATCCACTAGTTTTGTTTTTCTTGACCATTCTTCATTCTTTTATTGTGTGGTTTCTATTTTGGAGGATATCTTATTATCCCTTTGTCTTCTCCAACAAATTTATTGTCTTATCTAAAATAAGTAAATAAATCTAGTAATGAGCAACTTCTACGGACACATAGGGTGTTCTAACTAGGACACTCTTTTTAGCAAACATGTGGTGAGATCAAGATAATTTGGAAGGTTTTGGAATTCATCTGATCATTCTTCTCTTAAACAGGATGTGGCTTTTGTTGTTGATGGTTGGGCACTTGAGATTGCACTTACTCACTATCGGAAAGCTTTCACCGAGTTGGCAATTTTGTCAAGGACTGCTATATGTTGTCGTGTGACGCCATCACAAAAAGCACAGGTTTTTTCTTTTTACCATTTATCTGCTTACAATAATATGTTGCTTCTGTTTTTATGAGGCTAATGCATTCCTTTCATTTTTAGTTGCCATCCATGTTAATAAGGGGTGTCTTATCTCCTTTTAATTAACCTATTACAATAAGAAGGGGGATGACACGATCAACATCTTATGTTTTCCTCTAATGGGAACCTAATACTTCTATTTGTATTATTTCAATTCTAAATTATCAGAAAATAATGGTTACTAATTTGTCTTGTATACTATATTCCTTGTTGCAGCTTGTTCAGATCTTAAAATCATGTGATTATAGAACATTGGCTATTGGTGATGGTGGAAATGATGTAAGGATGATACAACAAGCAGATATTGGTGTGGGTATCAGTGGCAGAGAAGGATTGCAGGCAGCAAGAGCAGCTGATTACAGTATTGGAAGTAAGCCATTTTACTCCTTTGCTGGTGCAATCATGATATTTATACTAGTCCTTTGACACAGTTCCCCAAGTACCATCTGTTTCTTGTATTTTGAATTTGTCAGATATTTCACACATATGGTTCAATTTCTAATGTTGTTCTGTATCTCTATCAATAACTTTTCTTTATTATTCTTGACAACCATAATTTGATTCAAAGCTCTTCTACTAATTAATCTTTTTCAGTATTTGGAATAAGACAGGGCAGACTAGTGTTTTCCATTCTTTCAGTAGTTGCTTATGACTACCAGATTTCATCTCTTTAATGTTATGATTATTCTGTTCATTTTCAGAGTTTAGATTCCTGAAGAGATTAATTCTGGTCCATGGCCGCTACTCATACAACCGTACAGCATTTCTTTCTCAATATTCATTCTACAAGTCCCTACTGATTTGCTTCATCCAAATCTTGTGAGTTTCTTTGACAAGGTCTTGAATTTTTTTTTCCTGACAAGCATTAAAGATGTCCCTAGCCAGAAAGGGCTGGGTTGCTATATACAGTAAGTTTCACAGAAACACCCACTGATAGCCCAGAAAAAAAGGAAAACAATGTCTGTTGTTTTTCCATTCTATTTCTGTGCGGTTATTGCTAATGATTATGAATATGATAATCAAACAAGCACTTCAGGAACCTACCCTTAAAAGCTAGTTTTTAAGGGAGACAAATGAAATACTTAAATATTCCACTAAACATCTCATATTTGATGTAGGACTTAATAACTCGTAGTATCCAACTCCCATCATAACATCGTCCCTGGGTGCTAATGTCTCGGCAGATTTCACTTTATGACATTCTACTTAATAACACTTCAAAGTTTTTTTGTTGGTCGGAACCTATATAGTTAGTCCTTTTCAAAATATCAACAATTAATTCTGATACCAAATTGTTAAGAAGCAGTCAAACATTTGAGGAACCCACTCTAACTGTTAAGGGGGGTGGAGAACCAAACAGACTCCACCAAACATTTTATATTACTCAACGTGGGACTTAGACAGCCCATAATATTGAAGTCCCTATTAAAATGTTGTGATGAAAGAAATGCATTCCAGTCTTCTTTATATTGATGGTTGCATCTCCAGTTTTTCATTCATTTCAGGTGTCTCTGGAACTAGCCTCTTCAATTCTGTCAGCTTGATGGCTTATAATGTTTTCTACACCAGTGTTCCTGTTCTAGTCAGCGTGCTCGACAAAGATCTTAGTGAGGAAACTGTAATGCAACATCCGCAAATTTTATTTTACTGCCAAGCGGGAAGGTTTGTAATTGTGCTGCTTTTTGTTATAGATAGCAGAACTATCAAAATGTATAACTGAGTAACCCTTATATTAGTAAAAGGAAATTTTTTTATGGCCATTTCATTGGGTAAGCATTTGACTATAAATATTGAAACAGGCTTCTGAATCCTAGTACATTTGCTGGATGGTTTGGGCGATCTCTCTTCCATGTGAGTTTTATTTGATATTAACCAATTGTTTATAAATTACTGAGATGATGAGTTTATAGGAAGCTCATAATGTTGTCAAGGGCGCTTTGGGCCAAAATTATGCCATATGCATATGGTGGATGGTTTAGCAGCCTATGCAGGAGCCAAGGTGGACAACGTAAAAATAATATAAATATATAGTAATTAAGTATTAAAGCAGCTATTAAATTGATAAAGAATAATAAAAATATAAAAATGGTGTCACGGATTAGAAAGGGGAGTATAAATATTAAAAAGAATAACTAAAATAGTTGAAAAGGGAAAAATATAAAAAAAACAGTATAAATATTTAAAAAAACGGAATTGAAAAAGTATACTTAAATAAAAGATTAAATTGACAGATTTAATAGAATTGAAATTTAAACAACAAAATAAATAAGAAACAAAATAGACAGTAAAAGTTCACCGGAGATGGAAAAATCATACACCAAAGGTTGTTGAAGCTGAAGCTGGACCTTGCCGAAGATCAAGGTTGTTGGTGGTTGGATGCTTGGGGGGGATAGACAGGTAGTAGTGACTCATGAGGGAAAAATGGGTTTTAAACCCATGGCCCAAATACTATTTTTGTTTTTTCCACCATGGCCACCGTGACTACCGCAGGCATGTTTATGGTAGGTGCCATTTAAACACAACCCTACCATGGTGCCACCATTGCTGCTGTTTAATAACACACTCTCATGACTGATGTTTAATAACACACTCTCATGACTGATGTGTTGCTCCACGAAAAAAAACTGAGTTACTAGCTTTACTTCAAAATTATGTAGTTCCATGAACATTTTATCTGTGCCTGGTCATTTCTCATTGGTATCGATTGTAATTTGCAGGCAATAGTTGTATTTGTGATAAGCATACATGCTTATGCTTATGATAAAAGTGAAATGGAGGAGGTTTCAATGGTTGCACTTTCCGGCTGTATATGGTTACAGGCTTTTGTAGTAACAATGGAGACCAAGTAAGCTTTAATATTGGTGGTCACTGATGCAACTGTTACTTCCACTTAGAGTGCTATGCTATTAGTAATGAATTGAAAGAACTATCTGGTGTATAATGTTTCCATTTTTAACGAGAAGAGTTTAATTTTTTGTGGTGATGGAGTGGGTGGGGAGGATTATTGCTTTTTTGGCTTGGTTGCAATTGTTTGGTTGGCATGGAAATTCCGAAAATAAGTCATTTTAGTTCAAAGCATTTGCTTCAACTCGCTGGAGAAGTTTTCCTGGTTTGATCGCCTGACTCTTATTTTTTATGCATACAGTTCCTTTACTATATTGCAACATATGGCTATATGGGGTAATTTGGCTGCCTTTTATGTCATTAACTGGATCTTCAGCGCTCTTCCTTCATCAGGGATGTATACAATTATGTTTAAGTTGTGTCGACAGCCGTCATATTGGATTGCAATTTCTGTAAGTAGCTTCTCACCTCTTGCACCTTAATGAAGTTCTTCACTCTCAATCTCCTCCTTCTCTTTCCTTTCTACTCTCATCAGATGCATTCAAGATTATGTTTTTCTATTTTTTGTTTTATACATTTAAAATTGGAAGCATCATAATAATAGAGATTTTTGTGATTTCCAGTAAAACAAATCGAACACATCCATGTTATTTCCATGTTATCTCCATGTTATCCTTTCCAGTGTTAGATCACGAGATTTCACATTCTACAGGAATCTTGTCCCAAAACTGTATGGCATTGAGTTCCTTTTTTACCTGATAAAATTCACGTCTATTTCTTTGCCTATGAAATAAATCAACGTAGATTGCATGGCCCTGGCGATAAGCCAAATCCATTCACATTATGACATACATTATAAATTTTGTTCACACATCTATTTCTTTGCCTGTGAAATAAATCAACGTAGGTCAGATGGCCCTAGCGAGGAGCCAAATTCATTCACATTTTCTTTTAGCAAAAATACGTTGATTATGGTTTGATGGAAACTATTATTCCATACAGCTCATGGTTGCGGCAGGGATGGGTCCCATTCTAGCTATCAAGTACTTCCGATATACATATAGATCGAGCAAAATCAATACACTTCAGCAAGCTGAACGTCTGGGAGGGCCAATTATGTCTCTTGGCCCCATTGAGCCTCAACAGAGATCTATAGAGAAAGATGTTTCTACCCTGTCAATAACACAACCCAAAAGCAGAAATCCTGTGTATGAACCACTGTTGTCAGATTCCCCGAGTGCCACCAGAAGATCTTTCGGATCAGGAACACCATTTGATTTTTTCCAGTCACAATCAAGATCATCGATGTCTAACTACACAAGAAAGGACAACTGAGATTAAGGGGCAACTGGAAGAGCACCAGATGCCGCACCTTAGTTGTATACCCCTTTTGATCAAAATTAACGAAGTGCATTGTTAGTTACGTGTATACTAATGTTATTTTTGTAAATTGGGCACCTCTGAAGTGCCATTAGATAATTGTTGATATAAAACGAAAAGGAAATGAATTTTCACAATTCAATAGATTATCTGATTGTTTTTGTATTACTATTACTATTTTTTTCCAACTTCTGGTTGGAGACATATTTGATTTCTTTCCCATTGAATTACATTTTTCACCTTATGTTATCCTGTTGCATTTATTAAAGAGTAATACAATAGATGGCCATTCAAGAATGTGGTCAGGTCAAGGAATGATAAATTCATAGTTTTTCCTTTGTGGAAGCCTCTGGAAAATGATATTTCGTAAAGAGACGTTAACACGCTAATATGTAGGTTGCAGATGAATACAAGTTGTGACACTTTTAATGCTCCCCCAGGGGAGAACTTAAATCCCCTATATGTTCCTCACCAACCGGCTCCATGAAATAATTAATATTTTCTTGACAGTGTTGTTTGAGCATCAGTTTATTTAGCGTTAAGTATTAGGGATTAAATCAATTGGTAAATGAGAAATCCATACATTAAATTTGGCAATGATTGTTAACTTCAATTAAATTAACTGGTGTTGATTTCGGGAACTAAATTCTTTGACACATCTGGTAATTGAGGGTTAACTTTTTTATAATATTAAAAATTAAATTGACTGATTTACAGCTTTGAAAATTAGTTTGTTTTGATGCATTTTTTATTGAAATAAATCAAACTGCATATGAAGACAAGAATGGAGAATCTGTTAACAACCTAGGCATTTTGCATGCAGTAAGAGAGCTGCATAGAATTGCCCTATCACAAAAAAAGGACCCATTTACAGGTAGGTACAAACAGTTATATCTACTGATTCACGGGTCAAGAAAACCGCAAGAATGATAAGAGCTAATAGTCCCAAACACGCTCGCTTAATACCATTTGGTGTTAGTTTATGCATGACCACCTAACCCAAGCTCACAAACCAGCAAATCCCGCCATAAGAGTTATTCCAAACAAAACACCTTGGATCCTTACCCCACCACCCTAGCTGTCTTTGGAATTAGTCTGCATGATTGCATCCTAAGACACTATCAACAAATGTTATGTTGTCCAAGTTTGCACTATCAATTAATGTCCCTTTTTTCTTCAAGCAGCAAAAATAGGTAGTTAACAAAATTAATTGGCTTACGCATTTGGATCTCAAAATTAACTGATGAAATTGAATTTCATTTCGTAAGTGGCATTGTAGGCCCCTACTACCCATCTCCATTTTAGTACCACCCTTTTACTTTTAACTTCTTTAACTTCTTTCTCTACATCCATCTTTATCCTTATTTTACTATCAAATTAACTCAACTATTAAAGGGTTTTTAAAGTACCTCTACCATTTCTACTACCCTGGGACCACCATGCTATATCACTGCAGGTGTAGAATCTTATGGCGTCCAAAAGTAATCCCAGACCACCAGTTCCATCCATTTAACATCAAAAATTATTATTTTATTATCATCTAATATTTTATTTTAAAAAGTTATTGCTATTTTTTACTAGTGTAAAGAAACTTTATTTTAAATACAATAATAAACTTTCAAATATTTCCCAATATATTTTCCTTTTTCAGTCCAAGCTCGACTTGAAATTGCTTATATTTGTATGTGAATCTCGAATTGGTTTCTCACTTTATTATTTACAGCATTCTGAGGTACCTCTTTCAAGATTTAATTCTTTTGGTGCAAGAATTATTCCATTTAAACCTGCATTCTTTAAAACCCAACTCTGCACCCAAACAACAGTTAACCAAATTCTCTATTAGTCTTTAAGAAATGGAGTTGAAGAAATATTCAGACTAGTGAGGGGAACACAAATGCATCTTAGGTAGCTACAAATGTATTGTAGAAACATGGTTAAATCTTCTCTCTTAGAATTATTTTTTCCTACCCCTGTTTCTTAATGTAAAAAAAATACAGATTGAGGTAAATAATGTAATAGAGATAACAAAAAGGTAGCTTAAATTTTTGTATAGAATATAATAACGTCTTTTCCATGAAAATATGGCTGGACAACATAGATATGCTAAGCATATAACATATAAATGTATCTTGGTTTCAATTTTATTGGATTGTTTTCTAGGTTTATCTAAATGTTCAAAAATATTTAAATACACTACAAATGTCAATCTAAACTCATCAAAAGCTTATCTGATCCGAAACTCCAAAAAATTTATTCGAGTTGAAATTGAGACTAACTTATCAATGAAGTTTTTCGTTTAATTATTACAGTTAATGAAATCAAATGACTGTTATTTTAATATAAACAGTCTTTTGTCTGTAAAAGAATACTGATAAAAAAACAGACTAGACAAAAAATAATTATGCAGAATATCATAGAACCTTTTCTTTATCATATGTATAAGGTATATAGAGTAGATCCAAATTATAACATGTACAGTTCTTAGTTGGATTCTAATGAGTTATGGAAGATCAATAGAGATGAATTTGTTTGCTATCTAACTTTTCGCTTATCCATAAACTTGATTGAAAACAACGTAATTAACCTTTCATATATTATACAAGGGTTAGCAGTTTAATAAACAAACGTAATTATTGCTAAGTAATTGATGGAGCAATAAAATAGCAAAACTTGCTAGATTTTAGGTTTTAGTTGGTTTTCTATTTCTTCCTTGCTAAAGGACAATCTTTACTAAATAAAGGACATCAATGTTTAAATTTACACCTGTAAAGATACTTTGATTTCCCTTTTCTGGGTCTCAAATTTAATTTTCAATCGACTTCAGAAATTCAAAGTGCATCACTTGAAAAACTGGTATTCAATCCCAAACGAAATGCTCAAAGAATATAAAATTTCCGAGATTTATCCGTGATTATAATATTGATTGAATGTGATGATGTGTTGCCACGACAAAGATTGCATGCTTGCCATGTCTTGGAATCCACTTTCTGCACTTGTAAAGGCCAACATAACATGAAAATATCATGATTTGGCATCCCAAAGATTTAGGTTGTTGAGTGTAGGTTTACCACGTAGTTCTTACCACCACGCCATACTCGGTAGAGAAAATAAAGCTAAAGAATTTTTCATTATTAAAAGACAATACCATCACCAATCAGTCAAAATATTCCCTTATGCATTAAAACAAGATGAAATCCAAATTACTTAAAATTGTCACAAACTTAACAAATTCAGAAAGCAATGAACCTGCAACAATAATTAACAATAGCAATAGACTCCAGAGACACGTTATGTTTCTACGCGCTATTTACACTTTCATTCACTGTATTCACTACCATTTTCGTCACCATCTTCACCTTCTACATCAGCAACTCATTCACCCACGCGAGATCTGGGACATTTGACTCACCACCGACAACCTTGTTGTCGTTGCCTATGAATCTGTTGCTGCACAACTTAACATTTGTCGGTGTCCGAGTGGACGGTGGTGAATAAATAAATTGCTGCGGATCTTCGCAGCCAAAAGAAGAAGCACTGAGCGGTTGTCGTTGTTGTTGCTGTTCCTCGCAGTTCAGAGAAACATCAAGCCAAGGCAAGTTCAATGGTTTGGCACCAGAAACAGGAGAGCCCTCATTCAAACTCAAACCCTCCAAGGAGTTCACAAATTCAGCGAACGCTTCTTTGTAACTCACAACCCCATGATGAGGGTTTACATTCGCAGCACCATATCGGGAAATTGGAGAAACAGAAACCCCGTTTCGGGGTTTCAAAGGAGAAGGAGGTGGTGAGGAGGAGGACGATGGTGATAGCGGTGGCGAGTAATGAGAAATGTTGAAGAGGGTTGAAGTTGGAGAAGCGGTGGTAGAAGAAGAAGAAGAAGAAACACAGTGGCAAAACAAACAGCAGTTGTTGTTGGATCTTGAAGCATGGTTGAAGAGCTTGTTAATGCTCTTGGTGCATGACATGTCATCTGAAGAAGGAGAAGTTACCGGTAAAATTCTGAGCTGGCGAGGTGTGTGTGCAAAGAAACACACCTTTCTCTTGCAGTTCTTGCCATCCTTACAGGCCTCTGTCCTGTATTTGGCAGGGTGCAGCCAGCATTCAAATACGCCATGAGCGTATTCACATGCATCACCACGATTGCACCCTCCACGGCGATAATCAGGACATACAGTTCCCGAGTAGTGATACCGCCGAGGGTCGCGGCGGCGAGCCTTTTCGCCGGGGTGGGCAAAAGGGCAGTCAGTCCAGTCGTGACTCCGGCTTCGAGTGCACCGGCGGACCTTGAACTCAAACATCCTGAAGTGGTCGGAGGAGTAAGGGTCGTCCTCATCGGAGTCATCAAGGTTGTTGGAAGGCAGGAACTTTTGCAGCATGGTGTCGTCTGAGAACAAGTCCGATACGCCGCATGCAGCGGTGGCGCGGCGAGTGAGGAGCTTCCTTGGAGGGATGTCAATCTCTCTGAGGGTTTTCTTTGGAGAGAGGAATTGGTGAGAGGGGTGAAACTTGTGCTGCTCGGCACAGACACTGGTCATGTTGAGCACCTTGTGTGTGGTTTGAGTGAATGATGAAAGAGAAAGGGAATAATAAGAAGAAGAAAGAGTGAGTGAATGTGTTAATATGGAGGGAAAGAAAGGGGTGAGTTATATAGGGTGGTTGGTGAGAGAGAAAGTGAAGAACAACAAGGATGGGGTGTGGGGACAGTGAAGGAGGTGCGTGGCTGCATAGCATTTGGGATGAGCATGCAAAAGAGGGTATGTGGCAGTTTGATAATTCATTGGGGGCACCAACTTTAGCTATGTGTAATTCTCTTACAAGTTCTCTGTTACACATCTCATCACATCTAACATGACAATTCTAGATCACGTTAGGGTCTGTCCAAGAGGGTCCATCTAACTCACTTTCTTCTCTACTACTTCTTACTTCATTGCACTTGTTTCTCTTTATTCCTTTTTTCTTTCTTTCTCCTTTGACTCAAAAGAAGTGTTCATCAAATTTTTGACCAATTGTCCCTGCCTAAACGTTTCATTACAACAAGTTTAATTAGCACTCCTATAACGCGTGATTATGAGTCTGACAGTAACAAAAGGGATATGAAGAAAACTCATGTTCTCTTTGTAAAATAATGGTTCAACTACTGAAGAAGGGAAGTGGTTGAACCTTAAAAGAGATGTGATAACATATATGACGGATGAGAAACGGTCAATTATACTACTGCTATTGATTGCAGCAATTCAAAATTAAACTCTTTTGAATAAATTATAAAATAGTACTTCATTTTTTATCTGCATCATTCATCAATACAAATATGTCATGCTTGTTTGCTCACAAAGACTCATCTCTTCATCCTTTCAAACTAATGACCATAACATTAAACATAAAAGAAACTAATAATTAATAATCTTATATTAAAAGAGAGAAATAAAACATTGGAAGGAAATACAAGTACAGGTTTCTGAGGTATCCATGTCCATCCTAGAAAAATGAGTTTTTTGTGATCATTATTGACATGTTTTAAGGTAAAGTCATTTTGTCTTTGCTGCAATGTAGTAAGTAATGTAATTGTTATGTCAGTTTCAAGGTGTTGATTTGAATGAATAATGCAAATAACGTGAGCTTTATTAAAAGAAACTAGTCCCTGGTCATCTGGAAGTTAAAATTTGAGGGAAAATGAAGAAGCAGACCAAACTTTATGGCTTTAAAAAATTTCTGAACTTTCTTTCCCAATAAAGAATAATCAATCCAAATAATGGATGAAATCATAACTGACACTTCCTCAATTTAAAGTGTTTTAAAGAAAAATATTAAGTTTTTACAACAATAAATTAATTGATATTTTTATTAATATAATTTATA
>Ga0123341_1000434_pt1 | contig 25063 bp, 23 predicted proteins | sample Turbeapinknodule_FD_89959 | JGI IMG/M metagenome (GOLD analysis project Ga0123341, IMG submission 89959) | Root nodule microbial communities of legume samples collected from Mexico - Turtle bean Mexico pink nodule | ecosystem: Host-associated > Plants > Roots > Nodule | place: Mexico: Nepantla...
CTTATAAAATATTATCAAACGATGAACACTCAATTATAAAAGTGAGTGTTTGAACAAAGATAATACAATTCAATTATGCTTTAGGAAGGTATTTCACTATATAACATGAAATTATTTAAACAAGACATTTTTTTTAATTATAAAAAGTGATGTCCACCAAAAATATATTAACTTAAACTATGAATATGACATAATTTTTTCATTATCCAATTATTTACCATTATGTGTTAAAATATTCATGCAATAATTTTGTGTGATGTATTTTTAACACTAATTTTGGGTTCAATGGTATTATAAATTTATGTGTTAAATTCAAAACAATTTTCACAAATTGAATTATATGTTGGAAGATATGTGTATATAATTTATAACCCTGATTTTGATACAAATTTCATAGTTAACGTAATAAATACTATTATGATTAAAATCTGAATTAATTGGTTAAAAGAAGAATGTAGTCTATTTTTTTTTTAATTTTGATTAATTTTTTTTTCTATTTTTATGTGTTTTTGACAGAAAAAAGTTAATGACGTGTATTTTTCTGTTGTGAGTTTGGAAGAACGCCAATCCGAGTCAGGCATCAGGTGAAAACGTTACTGTGGCAGTTGTCAGTTCTCACTTTACAGCCTAAACCTTATGCCCGCAGTTTACCCTTATTTCCACGCGCCTTCTATTGTAACCTACTAAGCGCGTCAAACCCACTTAGTTCCGTTGTAACGCCGTAACCTGTTACTTATATCATACCATCTAACGTAAAAACGGCTTTATATAGTTATAGCCTGATATTTATTTTTTTTTCACGTTTAGTCACTACCCACTTGCGTTGCGGCTATGCAATTTTGCTTAATTATGGTTGGAGTGAGTGATTAAAGTCTAAGGTTTCACAAGAGTAACACTTATGATTAAAAGTATAAATCACCTTCACATACCCCAAAATGCAAACTATTTATGCCAATACAACTTTACCATTTTCATTTCTACTACTTTCTGCTATTCATTCTATTTGGCCATGAACATGACAGATACACTAAACTTATGATTATTAGTAATTATTTGGTTATTATGCTATTTATGGGTTTTGATAAAGATGTATTCTTATTTGAAGTTGGGTTGTTGAGTTTGGTTAAAGTAGATTCATGCCTTTTAAATTATTTGGAAAATTGGTTGGTAAAAGGTTTTGAATGAGATAAGTTTATTTGAAAAAATGAGGGTTGAATAAATAAGAGATGAGAAGATGGAAGAAAGATTAAGATTATTATTATAAAAAAAAGATAGAAAAAGTGAGAGGATTTGCATGGGACAGAAAGAAGCAAAGGGAAGTGGGACCAATGAGTAAACCAGCTGTGAAATGCAGAGGCTCATCTTTCCTCCACATAGGTTTTTTTCCACTTCCCCTTTCCCACAGTATTCCAACCCGGACTTCGCTTTTCCCAATAACCAACCAAACAAAATATATTTACTAAATAAAAACATTTTTTTTATATTAAACAAAAAAATAAAATAAAAACAAGAACAGCATCCACTTACTATAAGAACATCCAAGAGCGCGTTACCCCCTCCCTTCTCTCTCTCCTTCTCTCACTCTCTCATCATGGAGGTGCAACCGCCAACCCCCTCGACTGCGCCGCCACCTCCGCCGCCACATCTCAACTACCCTGATTCGGTGGAATCCTCCCCACGCTCCCGCAACACCGACTCCTGGGATGAGCCCTTTGCGCCGGCCTCGTCCAAGCTACGTCTGATGTGCAGCTACGGCGGGCATATCGTACCGCGCCCACACGACAAGTCCCTCTGCTACGTCGGCGGCGACACGCGCATCATCGTTGCGGAACGCGCCACCTCACTCGCGGACCTCTCCACGCGCCTCTCGAAGACATTCCTGAACGGACGGCCCTTCACGCTCAAGTACCAGCTTCCTAACGAGGACCTCGATTCCCTCATCTCCGTCACCACCGACGAAGACCTGGAGAACATGATCGACGAGTACGACCGTACTGCCGCCGCCGCCACTTCCGTCATCAAACCCTCCCGCATCCGCCTATTTCTCTTCGCTACCAAACCTGATTCCACTCACTCCATTCCCTCCCAAATCCTTGACACCTCAACCAAATCGGACGACTGGTTCTTGAATGCCCTGAACGGCAACGGAGTACCTAACCGAGGCTTTTCCGACTCTGCTTCTGTTAATTGCCTGGTCGATCTCGACGACGAGGTGGCTGGGAACAACCTCGAGCCCGGTTCGAAGGACGCTGGGGAAGGTGGTGCCGGTGCTGGTGTTGGTGGTGGCGCTTCGTTGGGTGGATCTTTCGGGAACGGAAAGAATTTGAAGCAGGATGTTCACTCCGTTCCTGATTCGCCCATGCTCGAGACGACGTCGTCGTTTGGGTCCACTTCGTCGTCACCGTCGCTGGCCAATTTGCCGCCGATTAGGGTTCACGTCGTGGAGGATCAGAAGATAATGGGGATTGAGGAGCAGTTCGCGCAGATGGGGGTTGGTGTGGGGCAGAAGCAGCAGGATGAGGGTTTTGTTTTGCTGTCGTCGCCGCCTCCTCCGTCAGTCCCGGCAACCCTCTCCGCCGTGGGCGTACCGATTGGGCCACCGACGATTGTTGCCGGGGATTATCTCAACCGGGTTGTCTCCGATGATGAGAGATCCGATCATGGGGTTCCGGTTGGGTATAGAAAGCCACCCACTCCTCAACCACAGGTACAGACACAAACACAGTCACAGACACAAATACTTGCTCCTCAGTTTCAACAGAAGTCAACTGGTGGTAGCGGCGGTGTGGTTGATTTGCCTTCTCCTGATTCAGTTTCAAGGTATACTCAGTGTTTTCAATTTCTCTTTCTGGTTTTGGTTGAGTATTGTTCTAATAATAAAAATAATAAAATTGAATTCATTAATATTTCATCTGTGTGCTGTATCAAGGGTTTGGTTTTGAGTGTATAGGATTAATAAGGTGATTTGGTTATGGGTTTCAATTGGCACTGTTTGAATTAGGTTTTTGGTGATTGTTTTGATCCTGCAGTGATAGTAGTCTTGCGAACTCAATTTCGCGTCAGAAACCTGCTGTTTATCAAGAACAAGTTCAGATTCAATCTGGGACTACAAGGGTTCCTAGTAACCCTGTGGATCCGAAGCTCAATGTTTCTGATCCGCACGGTCGGATCCAGATGCAGCAACATGTACAGGACCCTGGATATTTGTTACAACAGCAATTTGAACAGCATCAGCAGTCCCATCAGCTGCCACAACAGCAATTTGAGCAGCACCAGCAGGCTCTGTCACAACAGCAATTCGAGCAGCACCAGCAGGCGCTTTCACAACAGCAATTCGAGCAGCACCAGCAGGGACTTCCACAACAGCAGCAACAGTTTATTCATGGCACACATTTCATCCACCATAATCCTGCAATTTCTGCGTATTATCCTGTATATCCTTCCCAGCAACATCAACAGCATCCACAGCATCCACAACTTTACTATGTTCATACGAGGCAGCCGCAGGCTTACAACCTGCCTGTGCAGCAGGCTAATATGGGTGAGTCTGCGGGAAATCTTGCTTCTAGCCGGCCTCAAACTCCACCAAATCCTGCTACATTGGTTCCACAATCTGCTGCATACAATCCCATGAGAAATTCCCCCATGCCTAAAACTGAAATGAATGCTTACAGAGCCGCAACTGCTGGCTCCCCTCAACTAGTTCAAGTTCCTACAAGCCAACATCAGCAACAGTACGTCACTTACTCACAGATTCACCATCCATCACAGTCCATGGCTCCCAATTCTGCTCCTCAGCCGAATTATGCTTTTGATTATGCCGACCCTGCTCATGCTCAAATATACTACTCTCAACCTTTGCCACCCACAATGCCTTCCCAGTACCAGACTATGACTGCTGCTGCTGTGATGATGCAGGAAGGTTCAGCTCAGCATCCCTCAGACAGTTTGAAGCAGCAGATAAGAACCTCACAGCCATTATAAACCAGTACTTAAAAAAAAAGAAACAATTTTGAAAAAAATGGGTTTGGTTTCCCTTTAAGTTTTATATGCAGTTCCTGTCGTCATGTTTGGTGAACTGTTTGTGGTATGTATTTCGATAGAAAAATAAGAAACTGTGATCATCTTGTACCCTTTCTTGTATGTCATAATTTATAATTTATATAGGAAACAAAATTGGTCCAAGGTTATACTGTAAAAGGTCAAGTCTGAAACTTGTATTGTGAAGTTCAAATATTAATTCCTGAAATGATTGTCATATAGATTAGCGGGTTTTTGTTTCTTGCTCTTTTCTTGTCATGGTGTTCATGATAAACTATTAATTCCTCTTTACAAGTGTAATGGGTAAGGCCATTTTGAAGTCTTGGACTAGCAGTTTGCCCAGGCTTCTTATTTGACCGCCGTATTTTCAATCCTCTTGTCCGTTTACACGCAAATATCATATTTCTTATGATTGACTTCAGGTTTTGCTGCGCGTGACCCTATGATTTTTAGTTTGAATTTGATTCTCCTTGATGAAAGCTACGCTTTGAGTTATCATCTACATCCAGCTTTTAAATGCACAACTAAAAAATTACTGCCCCTTGGATTTCTCGATAATTAAGTGGATCCTTCACTATCATTTGAAGCTGCATTTTATGACTTTATTCAGAGACTAGTCAGTTCAATGAAATTTGATCACGCCCGACAACACTATGTTTATACTTATCCCAGCTTTGGTCTAATGGCTTATTTTCATTTTATGCAAGAATTCTGTCATAGAAGCTAGTCTCTGCATTGTTGAGATAACTGGAGGAACAGAGTTCAATTGCTACCTGGTAAAAAAGACGGGCACTTACAGTAACAAGACCAATTTCTTGAGCAAAACACAACTGTATAATAATAACACTGACAACAAAAGTGTTTGATTTATGTGAAATTTTAGCGTATAGTGAATTTTAAGATTTAAAATATAAAACCCTGCACAGCAGAGTGCACGTTACATAATGTTTGATTGTGCTGAATTTCATGAGACTTAGTGGCAAGGTACATAAGATTCGATGTTTTCTTGTACTTTAAGTCTGCACTAAGCACTAGTTAGTGGTTTATATAAGAATAGTTTAACTGTACGAGGTTTAAATGTTAGGATGATATGCAAGATTTATCTGGTTAAATGGTTAGGAGTACAATTCTGGTGGGCTCAAACCAAATAGAAACAATGAGTAAAAACAATGAAAAGTATAGTTATATCTCAATATTATCCAACTAGACGCTTGCACGATTAAGCAGCTGCGTACACTAAAATGTTGTCATGTGTGACTTAAAATAAAATCCTGGGACTAGTGGTTGATGCTGACTCTGCTTCAAACAACTTATTGCAGACTTGTAATGTATTATTAACATTATCATCCACATTAATGACGGAGCTAGCAATTGTCAAATGGCTTATGGTCCCTACCTCTTTAATGTCAACGTAGGTCAGGGTCCCTCACCATCCCATAATCTGGTGTTTGCTTAGAAGTTGCTACCGATTCAATGCACATAATTGGTGCATTATTGCCGACCGAGGTTTTAGGGAGCCTTAGTCCAAAGTGGGAAGTTGGGTTGGTCATGGAAACCCATATGACTTTAACAAAAGCATGGAAGAATAGTGTGTTTATGTACACCCCACCGAAATTAATGCCATGTTTCAATTAGTAGCATCACATTACCCTTTGCTTCCAATAACTGAATTCCATAACTAGGGAGAGGAACCAATGAGCCATCTCCTAAAATTTGATTCTCTGCCTCCCAAGATTTATCATTTTTAAAAACACTGATAAATCAGAGTCATCTACTTCAAAGGGTGAACAATATTTCTGTCATAATGAACATACCACGTTTATTTATTCTCAGTGGAATATTCGAAGCTTTTGCCTTTGTTTGGAAGCGGGAAAGGATGAACTGAACATTTATTAATTCATAACAACCGTGTATTACTACATGAGAGAATAAAGATTGCAATTCTACAAATCGTTTCCTTTTTTGAGTATGTGTTTCTTTTTCTTCCTTTCATAAAAGAACGAGATAATCTTTCTATATTTCCCCAAACTTTATTGCAATCAATCGAATAATAACATATCATTTAGGCTTGAATCCACAACCGACACAATGAACAATTCTTAATCGATAAAGGTTGGCAAGCATATGGTCGTTTATGCCTATTTTATGCATAAAAACAACAGTTTCCTCCTAACTTTCACTAAAGACACTTTCAAGCGTTTGATCACAAACTTTTCGCCCTCTCACCACGGTGGCAACGTTAATTTTGCGAGACAATGACAAGTGATCAACTGAAGACCGTTATTAGAGAAATTTTTGGAGTATGATCACACAGCAATTCACATGGTAATGATGTTACGTGTCTAGTGACTACGGACTCAATTTTCGGATAATGAAGATAATGTCTATCACTTTACATAAGAAAATAATATGATAACTATTATTTTAATAGTGTGACACCAAATAATTGTTACAAAATGGACCTAACGAGTTCTGCTTATGTAGCCAAACGACATTCCTAACAATGACAACAATAACAATAATTGGTAGTTCTGGAGAAGAACAACGCAAGCAAGTATAAATTTTCTTAGCGATCAAAAATCAATCTACAGATATATCAAAAAAGAAGGGGGAACAATAATCTAATTCTAAATCGTTACATCAAACACTCTTACACAATTATCAGCTCCGCAAGAAGCAAGTTGCATACTCGTGTGATCTTCCTGATTTTTCTTCCACGCTAAACGGTTTACAGCAGATGCATGGCATATAAAAGGATCTATACGTACAACAAGAGCAGCAGCGAAACCTGGTGCTGCTATGCAACCATCATCTGCTCTGTTACAAGACAGATTCCACAATTCTATTTGCCCATTTTCCATTCCAACAGCTAGAAGTCCATGATCCCTTTGATGATGGAGACCAACCCAAGATAACGCTGTCACACTACTCATAAATTGAGGCAAAGTCATAAGCTGCCTGATGGATGAGTCCTTTTCAACGGCCCAGATTTTCACTGTCTTATCCCGTGAGCCGGTTGCAAATTCATGACCGTGTGGATTCCATGAACATGACCAGATAATTCGCTTGTGCCCCTCCTGCCTGGCAAGAAGACTATAATTAATTTCACCGGACCCTGTAAACCACAACAGAGTGATTAGGATATCTGTCGAGTTGTAGTAGCTAACAAAACTTGCAACTGTCAAAGTACTGAAAGAGTCCAGTAAATAATTGTGAAATATTTAACTTCAAGATAAGGGTTAGCTCAGTTTCATTAGTTTTCTGCAGGTTTGAGACTGTCATTCCATTTCAAGAAATGTCAGGTCGCAACCAAGGAAAATAACCAAATGATAATATCAAAAAAAGGTGCAAATCCTCTATGTCTAAACAGTGATGATATGTCTACCTGTTCTTGTGATTGAGAAAACGGAGAACTGGCGATCCCTCGAGACAGTTAAAAGAAAGTTGTCGTCATGTGAGAATTCCATCTGTGTCACTGTTAAGCTGTGGGATTGCAAGCGGCCAACTGCTTTCCATGAACCGACCTGCCAAAGCCATACCTCTGCAACAGCAGCAGACTGGGCCTGCATTTCATAAAAAAATGTGCAATGATACATGGCAATATCATTGATAAAGCAGAAAGGTGAACAAGGTAGAGACTGGCTAAAAGAACAATCTAAGTCAACTTGATTGAAGTTAGTTCATATCCAATGTAGGGAAAACACACTGAATGAAGATTAACCCAATAAGGAGTGTCTACCGCTCTAGTTACGAGATATATGAGCACAAAGGATTTCAATATAAGTAGGCATTAGATCTTCTGTCTAATAATAATACGGGTTCATAGCTAGACTAACAACACTACATACCTTACATGAAGAAGCAACTAGCTCGCCCTTATGATCGCAGCATAAAGAAAATAGCTCATTTCCATGCCCATAGAGTTTGTGTGATTCAGGCCAAAGTGTATGCCAAGCCAGTTGATCTTCAATTGGAGGTTCAGTGAAAACAGTTGGAACGGCGTCGGGAATAGTTTCAAGGGTGTCAATACCATCAATACCACTTCTCTCAGGGATCTCATGTACAGCTGCAATGTAGAAATACTCTAAAAATGATAAACTTTCAAAACACCAACAGTTCAACATGCTAGGAAAAATGTTAATTGTTTGAAAAGAGTATACAGTATCTTCCTACCTCCTATAAAATAAATTTACACCAAATATGCCAGTTAAAAAGCCCTGAGTGACAAGTATCTCAGTCAGCTTATCTTGATAGCAGGTTCAGTAAAAATGTACCATTTTTTAATCTCTGAGAAATCAGGGAGTCTACTCTAGGAAAGTGACCAGTGTGTTAATTAATTCAAGCATGAAACGAATGAAGAACAAGTACAAAATAGTCATCAATCTCAACTAGAGGCCAGTAGTGGCTAACTCTAAAAATGCTATAGCAGGATCACCGTTACTTTAAATATTATTAATACCAACAGTAATTTATAACTGCACATACAAAAACTCAAATATAAAGAAATTCATAATAAAAATAAATCACAGTTTATGCACACAATCAATGTTAATCCAAGAGAACATGGAAAAAAAGTCAAAATGAAAAGGAACATAAAAAATTAGATAAAACAGCGATAGAAATGTAATTTTAGTATACTTTCGTTCTTCCTCGCCAACTCCATTGGTGACAAAATCACACTAGAGGGATGAAAAATCACAATTTTAAAAGTTGGAAAGACTGTTTTCATCAATTTGAAAATACAAGGACTTAAAAACAAGTTGAATCAACAGTACAGAACTACAACACACATTTTCTTTAAAAACAATTAGCAACATAATATTTGCGAAAGGCTAAGGAAGAAGAAACAGAACACAAGATAAAAAAAATAGTCCTATAAAGTATGAAGGACAGGCAAAATTTTGAGGTATATTTTACCCAAACATTGATATTTCAGGGGTAAAATGAATTTTTTGAAGAATGGATCATAGTAGCACTGCTATGCTGTAACACACAAAAATCTGCTATTTTTGGTCACTACTGATAAACAGTTCCTGTATTTGAATCCCATTGCGGCCAAGGACTTGTCTGCTGCATCATTATCATGCTATATAGTGCAGTATTGACTCCTATGAGAGAATAATGATCTAAAATTTACATTTCTAAATTAAAGGCCTTCGTACAATAGGCCAGGCAGTAGAAAGAAACAACTATAGTACTGGTTAAAAAGTTCACATTATTGCCACAAGGGAAAATTTAGAAGTCTATTTCCCAATAGCTTATATGTTATACAGATTAAACAGAAACAGATGAGTTAATTAACCTGCTATGAGACTTCTATATATACCACTGCCCACTTCAAGCAGTAAATACTAGGGTTGAACAAATCAATTCTAGCATCTGAGTTTAAAAATGACCCAATAAAAAAATTGATTTTAGTATTTGTATGGATGTTAATATTGAAATATTAAAAAAAAAAGTTAACCAGTAAATTACATTGAATTATGAATTGACTTAGTTTGGGAGCACATTTTACCTGACTATTAAGATTAATAAACCGCATGGTTATAATTTTCTCCCTTACCTAATAGCATTCATTTCTAGTCTCAACCAGTGGCTATATCCATTTTGTGTAATTACAACCACGTATAATAACTAGAAAAATGAACACCGGAGATCGCTGCAAGAAAGAAAACCAACATTTGCCAAAAAGATAAAAAAAATTCCCTGACAAGCTTCACATCCCTATCAATTTTAACTTTCAACAAAATAACTGACCTTGAACATAAATAGGTTTCTGTGATAGTCCAAGAGCTGACATATTCGCACCCAAAATCTGAACATTTCCCAAGATATCATCAGAAGAACAAGACTTCTGCAGAGTGGCATTATTTAATGTCTTCAGAAATGATAACGGGGCTTCAAATACTCTGGCAACTTTTTCATCAGCGCCACTGACAAAACGATGATTCCCCTTCCCATGAATAACTGCCATACAATTTATATCATGACCATGAACTTGAGGACGAGATATTTCATGCCAGAATTCTCCATCTTGGAGAGAAGCCTCAACTTTCCATGGAGCATAAATTCTAGTTGTCTGCAATTTTTCACATAGCAGCAGTTTCAGAGGCAATTCAAATTCAAGAAAAATATTCAGTTATTATTGAACACCAAGCTGAGGAAACTAAAACAATTACACAAGCAGCTTGTATTTCAATATTTTTTTCTTCTGATAAAAAATTATGTTCTTACACTAATAGACAACGGGGTCAAGCCACTTATACATTTTAAAAAGCAAGTTCACATAAAATCATAAGAGATATTTTAATAGACACGATCAATGGTTAATAACTTTTGCAGACAGAATGTGTTTTAAATACCTGGTCATGACTGGCAGTTATAATATAATCACCAGATCTAGCCCAGGAAATATCAGTCACTGGTGCAAAATGACCAGAGGGAACCTTTTGTGGCAGCCAATTGTCATTACCAACATTTTTCCAAAGATGGAAAGATCCTCCATATCCATGTGCTAAAATTGAATCTCCGTTTGGGCTCCAATGACCACCATAGAACCCCAGAGCACAGTGGCTAAGTTCCCCAACAGTGACCACATTCATCCAGACTCCAGAAGTCTTTTCAGGTTGCCAGATCATCATAGTCTTGTCCATAGATGCAGATAAGATACTTTGAGGTTGATAATAGGTATCCCCTTCTATGGATGAAACCAAAGGAGGTTGCCACATTACTGAATATACCCAATCCTCATGTCCAATTAAAAGAGATTCTAAGGATATCTGAAAAGAAGATGACCCAGCCAAAAGTACAGGACCTTCTATATAGGATGATAAGCTTATTTCCCCTTTCTTGTATACGCCGTTTCCATTCAACATAGTGCAGCTTAATGCCATCTTCCAAATTCGTATGCCTTTATCCTGAGATGAACTCACCAGAAAAATATTGTTTACTTCCCCATTCACATTTATAGGCAATGAGAAGTCCAAACTCCGGATCCAATCTGTATGCCCTTTTAGCTCACATGCATGTACAAGCTGGGTTCATGAGTAAAAGAAGAGTTAAACATTATAAAGACAAACAAACATAAAACACTACCAGATACCAAAACTTCATGTTAATAATCTACAACTATGTGGGTGCAGATACCTTTCCCGTCCTTCCACCAGAATAAAGATGAATTTTGTTATCCAATCCTCCCATTGCAAGGACAATTTGCCCATCATCTCCAGGTAATTCAGCTAATGATAAGGCTACCATAGATTTAGATCCAATAGAGAAAGAATCCAGGCACGACAATTTACAGTCACCTAAAATGATGGAGCAAGTCTCAATCAATGTACATTATCAAATTACTAACATGGTACTAAGCAGGGTCATTGTCATTGAGAACTACGGCTTACCGCTCCCAGTCATTGGAAATACAAGTTCCCATACACAAACAGTGCAATCTGAAGAAGTAGATGCAAACATTGCCTCAGTTTGAGAAACCATAATTCCACTAATGCATGTAACACCTTTCTTGTGCATTTGTGGCAGTTGTAACACTTGCCTCCACTAAAAACAATTCAAAGACAAATACGCAAGAAACGAAAAATTTATAATCCATCTAAGTTCCCAACAATCAAATTTCTCTCATAATTTATTCGTAAAAAATTTGAGTTAGAAAATCAACAACCAAAGAAGAACACATACCTTCCCATCAGCAAGGGACAGTTCCCACAAAATAATAGAACCATCTGCATCCCCAGAAAGCAAATAATGCTGCTCTAATTGTTTTGCTGCACTTCAAAAAGGAAGAAGCATATTAACAATTGATTAAAAAAATTAAACATTGAAACTGGTCTAGTAATTTCACAACAACTCATTATATCGTTATGCCAAATAGTTTAATTCAAGTCAAACTTCGCCAAAAAATGAGCTTGTAGAGTTCAAGTTGATGAGAGATGGACAAAGAGAGCACCTTTAAAATGAAACTTGGAAGTTGGGAGCCAGTGGGTGCAATTCACAACTGACTTGTGCCCCGGAAGAGTGGCCACAATTTGAGCACTCTGCGAAAACCAAAAGGATGAAAAAAGAAAGGAAATGAAAATCTAAGATAAAGGGTGAGTAAAAGTAGAAGAGGGTGGAAAGAAGACCTTGGGGCAGAAAATAGCAACGGCGTTGTGAGCTCCAAAAGAGACGAAACCAGAAGCACCCCATGAAACGTTGTTCACTATTCTGTTGCATCCCGCTCCAATAAACACTCTTTTCACTTCCACTTCACCGCCACCACCACGCATTTGCATTTCTCACGCACTGTGCACACAGGGAGAAACTTTGAAGGCGGCGAAAGCTATTGATTTTGGGTTCTCAGGCGAAAATAGAGCCGAAACCGATCGTTGGAAAGAAGAGAAGAGAATTGGGCCCCAAGTGGGCTTCTTTTGTTTTTTGTAATCCGCAAATTCTTCCTGCATCGGTGGTTTCCTCATGCACCTCCATGAGTGCCCTAAAAGACCATTTTACCCTTAATAAAAATAAATTATATTTTTGTACCCCTTCATCTTCTTCTATTCTATAATCAGCCGCAGCATCCCAGCTTCTTTTCTCTGTAATTGACTAGTTCTGCATCCTTTTGTCTCATATTGCATCTGCATTGAAGAGTCATTACTTCGTTGCGCCGTTACTAGTTCTTCATAAAATATATGTTTCCACGTTTTCTATTGTGTTGTTGTAATCCAGATTCAGTAATTTGAAAAGATTTTGGACTATAGAATTCGGTTTATTTTTCGTGTTTTGTACAAATTTTCGGATTGTACAATAAAAAAATGCAGAAATAATGAAATATAAATAAGAACGTAAAATTTAAATTATGTGCTGTTCTAAGTATTTTTAATCATTTTTGTTGTCATTAATGTATGGTTGATGTTTCAAATAGGGTAGTTACCTATAACAAAGTTCGTGATTCATGAGTAAGTATAATATAAATTATGTATTTGAAGGACAACATGATTTGTAGGAAAAATTTATCGAAGGATCTTCAAATCTTTATTTTCTAGTAAGTTTTATGAATGATGTTGTTTCCTTTCAGACTTTGGAAGGGTGAGGTAAAAAAAAAAAAATGTGTAGTTAAATTGTTATATTACTAATCATGACATTATTTTATAATTACAAACACCAATGTATTTGTTAGGATTGTATAATATTAATTTTGGTCTATCATGGTCAAAAAATTTTAAAAAAATTGAGTGTCTCATTCTCAAATTGAGACACTTTACTTAACTTGGGATTGTTATGGTTGTGATTGATAAGGTATTGATTTTAACCTTTATACAAAAGTAACAGTGGACACTAACATTTTTTACCTTCAAGTTAGTTAGATGATATATTCTTGGTGTTAAGTGTGGGAAAATTTCATATATACATCTCTATAGAATTTGCTAACTACAATTTCAATTGTTTTGATAGAGTTGTAAGAGACTGACAAGGGTGATGTCACCTCAATTATTAGGGTGTACATTTTAGATTCAGTTAATTTTAAAAAATATACAAGGAAGAAATGGTGTGTCCAACATAAAGTATGTTATGAAAATATTTATTGCATTTGATAGCATTCATTATATCTGCTTATAAGTGTGTAACTTCAATCTGTATAACAATTAAATGTTTATACAACATATATACTATTAATCAAAGTTACATTTATTATTATTATATGAATATGAATCCGGTTTATCCCCCGGCATCACTATATGTGGTCAAATTTTGTTTACTCGATGTTCAGTTTTACTTCGATGAAGCTTGAATTTGAAAATTCTAATACTTAATATAATATAAAGATTGGCCACATTAAAAGAGTTGAAGAGAACAATATTAATGGAGTGGGTAGGAAAAGAGGGAATTATCTTTAGAATTTTCTAACCAAAACTTGGCATTCTTTACTGCATTATTATAAGATAAGGATGATGGTTGTTGTTGTGGCTAATCTGGCCATCTTTTCTTTTCCTATTTAAAGGGATTGTGACAAACTAAAACAAACTTTCTTCACTTATTTAAATCAGAAAAAGAATAAATAAATTATAATAACAAATTTATCTACTTAGAATTATTTTCATTATTTTTTATTTGTGTCTTTTATATACACCCTTCTTTCTTTTCTTACCTCACTGTATCTTCTTTATCCTTTTGTAGTAAATCAAACAAAGTAACCCTTGAACATTTTTTTTTAGTTACAAACAAAGCACGAAAATGATTAAATAAAGAAGACACATTGAAATGGGTCGTTTTTGCAAGTGCAAATATTCTGGATAAAGCGTCAACCGCCACACCAATTTGACTACACTGAAAGAAAAAAAACTAAGTTAGAGACAGAAACAGAGAAGAAAGAAAGAAATTGGAAACACGATTACCAAAAACCATATAGCGCAAAAAGAAAAGCATAGAGAGAAGGCGAAACGTTATGTTACCCAAATTGTTAACCATGTCGATATCCATGTCCATGTCCTTCCAATCTGACACGCACAATGCTCTCTGCAGAGGCTTTTCCACCTTCAGCTCCCTCCCACGCGCCACCGCGCCCTTCCGCCTCAGGGCTTTCTCCAACGCCGTCGCCGATAAGCCCTCCGTTTGCACCGCTGACGAACTCCATTATGTCTCCCTCTCCAATTCCGATTGGAAACTCGCTCTCTGGCGCTACAACCCTTCGCCCCTCGTTGGTTTTCTTTCTTCATTCAAATCGCAGCTTTCTTCTATTCTCTCTCCCTATGATTTAGCTACGATTTCTTAGGATACAGTGTTTGTTTCATAGGTACCTCCGAGGAATCATCCTCTGTTGCTCTTGTCCGGCGTGGGAACTAACGCCATTGGATATGACCTTTCACCTGAGGTATTCAACTTTTTTCTTCTTGTATTTTTTTATTCGGTGTTTTTTTCGATCGCTTCTTCGTAACTGTGAAATTGTGCGCGTTTCTGTTCTGTGTTTAGTTTGCCTTTGAAACCATACTTGTCCTCTGTTTGTTTCCTTTCGTTTTCCTTTTTTGCATCTCGGGATGTGTTGTTGTTGCTTGTATTGGAATATGATTTGCTTGTGCTGGTAAACTTGTTTTGGTAATTAGTGGAGCAATCTGTTTCTTCTTGAACAATACTAAAGTCAAAGTAGAAATCATTAATCACTGTTCATTTTCTACAAACAGGAATAGTACCTATCTCATTCCTTCCCTGAAAATCATGAATAGATAGCCTTTTTGTCTGGTTCATAAGCAACAATGCTTCTAGACTTCTTTATATAGATGCATGCATGCCTTGTATCTGGCTGTGTAAGATTTTCATAACTTATTTTTCTCTAAAAAAGCTTTGATACTTAAGAAATACATATTAGTGAAGTATCCAAAAGTATAAATATCAGTTCACACGGATATGTGAAACAAATGCTAGTATTGGTACTTTGTCATCATTCTTTTATTCTTGCATAGGCAACTGCCCATATTTTATTGTTCTTTTTTTGTACCCTATACTGAATATAAGATACATTGAAGCATGATCACAATGTTTATAAACACAAGAAGCAGAAACGTTCAGCAATGTACTAGTTTAATTAAGTACCTATTGATTGCAAAATTCTGAATTCCTCTTCCCTTAAAGAACGCTCCAAAGCTTACTACTTTTGATTCTGTATTGTTAATACTATTAAGCATTCCTCCATATTGTTTGAGTGATTAATGATGCTTTTTTTCGTAATTATAGCTGGTCAGTAGTACTATCTTTTCTGATTTTATTTATCAGTCGTCCCACTAACACATTGTATGCACTGCAGTCATCATTTGCACGTCACATGTCTAGTCAGGGATTTGAAACTTGGATTCTTGAAGTACGAGGAGCTGGGTTGAGTCTTCAGGGTTCAAATTCTAAATATATTGAACAATCTGCTAATGCAATGTCTGAGAAGATGGAAGCTGCTTCAGAAATTGCTACAGCTACCAATGGAGCCATGGCTTCAAAAGAATTAAATAACATCTCTTGCGCAGTATCTGAACCACAGATTTCTGTCTTAAACGGGGTAGAAACTGAGAATGTGGCCACCCAAGGTGACCTAACTAGGTTGGCTACTGTTTGGGACGAATCAAAGTCGGTGGCAAGGTTGACCGAGACTTTTATGTTTTTGTCAGAAAGGGTCTCTGGATTTCTGAGTGAAAGTCAATCAAGGGTGATGTTTTCCAAATTTCTAGATCAGATTTCAAAACTTTTGGTGGATTCTCCATTATACGAACAATTCAATGAGGTAAGGGGAAAGCTTTCAACTTTGTTTGAAACAAAGCAAAACTCTGGTATTACTAGTCAAATAACTGATCTGAGTAAAAAACTAGTAAATATTATTGAGGAAGGTCAGCAATCTGTTTCTCCTCCATTATTTGATCTACAAACTCGCTTTACTTCTACAATAGAAGATTTTCAGAAGCAACTTGACTTAATTGTGAAGTATGATTGGGACTTCGATAATTACTTGGAAGAAGATGTTCCTGCAGCGGTAAGGTGACATCTTATTATGTTTGAAAGCTATATATCATTAGCATTTAGCAGTACCTCTTTTTTACCTGTTATATACCGGTAACCTTATGGTTGCATCCCTTTTTTATGACTTTTTTGGCTTTACCTGTACAGATAGAATACATTGTGAAACAAAGCATGCCTAAAGATGGAAAATTGCTTGCAATTGGACACTCCATGGGTGGTATCTTGCTTTACTCCTTGCTGTCACGGTTTGGTGAGTTTATTGCTTTGTTAGTATTAATTGCCCATCGTCATGTTGCCTTTATTTGTTATTGTATTCTTTTCTTGTGTGTACTCTATTTGACATTTGTTACGGTCTAAACTATACTTTCAATCATTCGATAATGGTGTGGGGTGGAAACAAAGGGAAGGGGGGAATATTTGGATTTGGAAAAGGCCGATATTATCAGGATGCTCATACATGGAAGGCAATTTATTTGTTTTGGAATCAGTCATTAGATATCAAGAATTGGAATCAGTCTTCAGTCAATATTCTTACTTTGGGAGGAAAATGCTATGCAACAACTTTGTCTACGAAAATCATCTGTCTGCACTCTATTTTTTTTTTAGTTTTGATTGAGTCAGTGACAATAATCCATATTAATTTCTGAGCCCCTCTTGAACCTTCCTGATTGACTATTAACATGTTGGTAACAATAATCAACAATAAGTCTTCGATGAATCACAACAGGATCAAACTTTAGAACTTAATGAAATGAAATTTCATCCTTGTATTGATTGAACACATGATCAAGTATACTTTATGCATCATTAGTCTTCTGAATATGAGATGGCAGTAAAGTCAAACGAAGGAATTTATGTGTTTTTTTAAATGAAAGTAGGATTCTATCGTATTATATCTACTGGCTGATGATTGACCATTCTTAGAATCACGTTACTCCCAAATCACTTCTACCCTTCTATCTTGCTATCACTGCACATTATTTCGTATTGTAACTTTCTTGATAACTAATTTTTTTTTGTCATATACGGTGGCACATGTGACTAGTATCATAAGAGTGTAAATCTAGGACTGCAAGCAGAGTGTTTACATATACTCACTCATTTGTATCTACATATGCTTGGACATGTATAAAATAAAATATATTTGTTATTTACTTAATATTTGTTTTAATTTCATGTAAGGTTCGGAAGGAAAAGAACCAAATTTGGCTGCAGTGGTCACACTGGCATCATCTCTGGACTACACATCATCCAAATCAACTCTGAAGTTACTCTTACCCTTAGTAAGTGGATAGTTTAGATGTTTTTGGTTACTTCCTTCATAGGCTTAGTGATTAAATTGCATAATTTCTGTTAAGGTACTAAGTTTAGTCACTTATTGAGCAGGCAGATCCTGCGCAGGCCCTGAATGTCCCTGTTGTTCCTTTGGGGGCAATGTTGGCTGCAGCTTATCCTCTGTCATGGTTAAATACTTTGATTTCAGCTGAGGACATGATGGATCCAGATTTATTAAAAAGACTTGTTTTGAATAACTTCTGTGAGTATTTTCTATCCATTAGAAATATAAATTATTTGTGCAAACACCTTTTTTTTTCTTAACTTATGTGCCTACACCTAGTAGCTTAGCTTTTATGATGATTGTTTTGAACATGGAATCAGAGCTGCTTTGAGAACATAGTCAGGAATTAGACTCTTGTCCCATTCTTTTTTGAATTTGGGCACACCGTGAAATGGGCTTATTCATAAGTTTTTTTTATGACATAGCATGGGACGTAGTTTCTTTGAACTGCTGGGTAGTGCCCTTCAGATAGTAAACTTAATTTTGGAACCAGTAGTGATAAGTCAGTATTTGGGTTGTCATTTCACTACTCCGTTTTTAAAATCAAAACTATTGATTATTTTCTTCTTAATTACTGAAATTCAATTAATTTCAGCAGTTGATATTTTAAAGGGACAACCGCTTTAGAATGATTTCTTGGCTTTTTGTATTTTTCTTGAGAAAGTGTGAAGGAGCAATCCATTCTTCCAATTTGTATAAAGCGTCAAATTTGTGGAATACATTTTTGTTGGACTTAACAGTTGATATTTTAAAGGGTGGTGGAGTAAACCGCTTGTTCATTGGATTAGTACTATCATGCTAAAATTGAATCATTCCTTGGACCTAGAAAGAAAATCTGGAAGAGCAATCCATTCTTCTAATTTATATTATAAACGTCAAATCTTGTGGAATACATTTTTTTTGGACTTAACAGTTTGATTTCATACAGCTGTTTTGGACTGTTACCAAAACCACTGTTCGACGTGCCCCTTCTTTGTAATGCTTATTTCCGTACTTATAATTATCCCGGTGGCTCCATTTCAGAGATATTAAGGATTGTGTGTTATACATTATTACTTTACATTAATCTTCAGAGAGGATATTCAGATGGATCATTCAAGCATATTAAGATGAATAGGATGATGGAAAAGCAAAATAATTCCTCTGCTTTCACTTGGTCATTGGACCTTGAAAACATAGATAAAGAGAGTATGATATTAAACTATTAAAAGATGATAGATTGAACAAGTAGAGATGATTTCACTGGTTCATTAAATTCAAGTGGTAATCCTGCCAGATTTACTTTCTAGATATTGTTAGTTTTGTAATAAAAAAGTAGGGTATTAGGAGGTTAGAACTCTAGACTAGAACAACATTGTTTAATTAGCAAATTACATCCTCACTGTTTAATATGAATAAAATATCTGACCTTATGATACAATTACAACTGGTAGGCACCATACCCGCAAAACTTATCTTGCAACTCACTACAGCATTTCGAGAACGTGGTTTATGCAACAGGAATGGGACCTTTTTTTATAAGGACCATCTACACAAAAGCAATACCCCTATCTTAGCTATTGCTGGAGACCGGGATCTGATTTGCCCACCTGAAGCTGTGGAAGGTATTTTTTTTACCATAGGTGTAGATGCTTTACTTGCCTGTGTTTGCTGTTTCAAGAAGTGATTATTCTTAAAAAGGTATTTTATGAACAGAAACCGTTAAGGTAATTCCTGAGCACTTGGTTACCTATGAAGTTTTTGGAGAACCTGGAGGCCCACACTATGCTCATTATGATTTAGTTGGAGGAAGGCTGGTATGAACTTATTCCTTTGGTTGTTGTTGTTAGTGCTACTTTAGATTAGGAAATTGTCAAGAAGTAAAGAAAAACGTGCTCAGTTTATTTTGTGATTAATTGGTTATGGTCTTATTGGCTGCCCTACACGAATTTTCTGTCTTTTGTTCTATTCACACCTTATTCTCCTGTTCATCTACTCTTGACATTTTTTTCTTTTGCTTCATTATTAATTTTTGTCCATTTTTAGTCATCTAATTTAAGCATTGATTGTTTCATTCGTATCAAGAATTTGTTTTGGCATAAATAATTGGTCTATATTTTCTTGTGCCCACTGCTGCTTTCTTTATGATGTCTTTTCTATGATTATTTGGAGCACAGGCGGTGGAGCAGGTGTATCCCAGTATAATTGAATTTCTTAGCTGTCACGACAAGTGATGTACACCATCAATTTTCATCAAATACATTCTTCTTGGATCATACTTCATAACTACATTCCAAACAGGTGTGAGATGCCTTTCTTTTATTTCCTTTTGTACGTTCGTTCGGGCTTATGCATTGCCTACGTGGTTGTTCGTGGTACAGACAACTGAGACAAGATTAATCGATTGTTTATTTATACTAGGTACATTAAATTACGAAGAAAAGTTGAAAGAATTTATCAGACCTTTTGTACATTGGAACAAAGGGATTCGGCTTTTTTTTTCCCCTAACCATAGCAGCAAAAGGTAGGAAATACGATCAAGGATATAGAAAAAAAATAGGAATTACAAGGAGTCTAAATTGTGTTTACAGCGTTTTTCTCTATTGGTGTAAAATATATATGTACATAATTTCCTACACGATTCTCTGCATTCTGACTGACCTGCCCTACTCGAATTGTTTCACCTCACTGTGCATGTGCGTGCTTGATAAAGCCCTTCGATCTGAGGTTCTATCCTAATTGCAGAGATACTTTAAGAATGTGACAATCTTTTTGTGTGTACAATATTCTCAGGAAGACTGCAATTTACAACTCCTTGCATGTTTTTATTTGATTTTTTGTGGGTGCAGATGGATTGATTTTTTACGCACTTGAAAAATAATTTGAATTAAACATAAAAGTAATATGCATTTGAATTTTATTTGATTTGATTTAAACTTAACATTGAACTCGAATTTAACTTTGGATTAGTTTTCTTTTTAGTATTTTGAGTTGAAATTATTTTTAATTTGATAGCTAGTAAAATAAATTGATATTATACAAAATCTAACACTTGAGTTCTAATTAGTCTTTAAAAGTCACATTTACTTGATAACACTGTAATAGAATAACAAAAAAATCACGTGATAATAATAAGATATATCAGAAAATTATTTACAGCTGAAATGTTCCCTCACATACATAGCCAAAGTCGGTGGCTTGATTCAATTGCTACGTAAAATATAATTTCTTTAGTAGATTAAAGGTGCATTTAAAGTCTTATAAATCTTATATCAAAATTTCACACTTTTAATGTGGGTCTCAAGGCTGAGAGCCAGAAGTTTATGAACTCTTCAACACCAAATTCATTGCATTTCAATATCAGTTACCTGGTTGCACCGCCACTACATTCAATTCAAAATCTTAATGTATCAACCGATTTTATAGATCATAACTATTTATATGTTGTGTTCAACGTATCTATTTTCACTTATGTGTGACTTCTTTTTCACACACTCAGCACTCCCAATAATTTCAGGCCTTTATCTATGATCTTGACACCCCACCATTACCTTAACCAACACTTGGTTTCAGCTATAGCGGGAGGTTATAGTACTCAAGAAGTTGTGTCAAATGTGTTTTTCTTTTTTTGCTAATAATTAAGCCTCCCAAGTGCAATTTTTGAATCATATATAGTGTGCATTTAAAATACTAAGTTATCTTTCTTATCAGTATTAAAATAGCAGATGCCATATGCCTCTATTATTATATTTGGTTCGGGAATGCTAATATCATACCTGTAATACAGGAACAAAAACTCCTTTTCTATAGTTCTGATCTATATTAAAGTTAATCTATTTAAATTTAGTATCACTAAACACTACATTTTGTTCTCTCTGTTTGTAACTCACAAAAAGAAAAGGAACAAGAAAAAGACATTTCCTGCCAAAGCATAGGGGCATGGGATGTTATGATCTGACCAGATCTTTGTTCCCTTGAAAAGTGGTAGTCCTGTCATATGTGGATAACTCAACAAATATTCAAAAAGTGAGCTTTATTCCTATAGCTCCACGTTGCTCAGATAAGCTCAAGGACTAAATTTGTAAAATTTTAAAAATTCAAGCCCTGAACCCTAATAATCAAGTCCACTTGGATAACTTCTTTTAAGAAAAAATACACTTTCATGCAACTTAATATAAGCAGGTCTATTTTAGACGAGCTTTTCATTAATCTCTTCAGATGGGCTTGGAATTTCTTCTGTCAGAAAATGCTAGTATTTGAAACTTAAGTATTGCTTATTTGGCATATATTGAAACTACTTCTGCAAATGCTTCTTCATTTACATAATACACCACTTTTGGACATTAAAATATTGTATAATGATTGCTTCTATGGAGCCATGTGTGAAATGATGCAATGAGATGTGTTGAGCAAATATTAGTATCCATTATGCATTTAAAATGAGACCTAAAACAAATTTAGAAAGACACTACTTTTAAAAATGAGTTATATGTTAGATTTTTTCTGTTAATGTATATTTTTATTTCCATTAATATGAGTAGCAAAAAGCATTGACTGTAGGATTGAAGGTTATAAACCATGCACATTATAATATTTCTAAAATTAGACATGCCATCTCTGTCTGTTAGATCATTACACTGTTGAAGCTACTTGTTGCAGATTACCACAAGTGAACTCACGATAAAGTATGAGCTTCACCTGTATGATTAACCTACAATTTTCTTACTTTCAATGAATTTATGTGATGGTATGAATCATTTTAATATTTTCCATTTGGTGTCCTCAGTTACTGTCACCATGGAAAAGACTCTGAGCATTTGTAGCAATGTCAGGAAGCAGAATCCAGAATAACTTCTGTTAGGATCAATTTGGCCATCCTTTGTTCTTGGGGTGTTTTGTTTTTACCTTGTGTTCCATGTTGACAGTAACAGAAGATAAGCTTTGTGCATTTAATGATTGATAATGGAGGACGCTTCCTTGTCTTCCTTGTGTTCTTTCATGTCTCATTTAGATACTCAAACCTATCACTATAAATACTTATGTCTACAAATGCAACTCACACTACCTTAACCAGCTATACCTGCGTTGAAGAGTTATAACTATTTCAGTTCCCAATGGATTCAAACACATCAAGCTTTCTTTTGAACTCTTCAACTTTGCACTCAGTTTTCTACCAAGATAAACAAGATGACGGCATAATTGATCTGGGTCTCAGTCTCGGAACAGTTCAGCATGAAGCTTACCAATCTTCTAGCAACTGTATGAGTTCTTCACTTCCTTCATTCTTTTAATTCTTCATCTTTTCTAACTTTTTCTACACCCTTTGCTCAGATATTTTTCAATTACAAAAAAAAGTAAGCAGTATATACTACAGTAAAAGAGAGACACGTAGATAGTTTACTTAAAGATTATACATGACACTATTTTTTATTGTTTGATGATTAAAATTGTTACACTAATATTACATAACTGCATAAAAAAACCAGTTCAGTTTGGTCATGTGAGATGATTTTTGTATGCTGATGATTATGCTACCAACATTGTTAGCATGAAATCAACAAATAATTAACGTTCAACTAATAATTAACAGAGTCTAATGAAATTATGTTTGGAATCAGTGTATGATGATGACCTTATGGACTGGCCTCAATCTAATCTGAACCTCAAGAACTCAAGCACAATGCATGGTAGACCTGTTCACGAAAATTTTGATGAAGAGATAGAGGGGGTGCAGAGCAATGAGAGATGGGCTTATGTGAAGGTTAACATGGATGGAGTTACCATTGGTAGGAAAATTTGTGTGCTTGATCACGGTGGATACTCAAGCTTAGCACTTCAATTAGAAGACATGTTTGGTAGGCAGAGTCAATAATGCATTATGCATGCACTTGCAACATCTTTTTAATGTTTAGCATAATTTTTGTTTAACTGATTGTACCACTCAGGAAACCAATCCGTTTCTGGATTACGATTGTTCCAATCCAGATCAGACTACTCATTGTTCTACAAGGACAGACAAGATAATTGGAGACCTGTCGGTGATGTCCCTTGGAAGTATGTCTCATTTTTCTTTCCCAACATTACAACAAAATCATTAAATATTCAACACTATTTTTTTTCTCCAAAATTAGTTCTTATTTAACATTAGTTCTTATTCAATAATGAAGTTTTACTTCCATTGTCTGTACTTTAAGATTGGTTCTAACTTTTTCCTTTATCTCTTTCACTTGTTTTATCCCAGGGAATTTATAGAATGTGTGAAGAGGTTGAGGATTGCAAGAAAGAATGCAGCAGGCATTGTTTCTTGATCATCACACACCTAAATTTTGTTCTCTCTTAGTATTAATTAGCAGAAGTTAAATTGATCAAAGTTGGTTTGATGTCTTGGTTAAGTAGTTTGGCCATGTAATCAAAGTTGATGGATTCAATTAGTGCACATGGTATTTTGGATAAGTCCTTCATGGAAACGTACCTTACTTGATTTGTAATCATTAAAGTGGAATACCAATAATAATCACTTCACTTCCAAAGCTTTCACTTTGCTGAGTCTGCGATCCATCTCTATCATGCAGGTCACTGTCACATTGTTGCATTAAATTAATACCTAGTAAATAAATATCAATCACTACAGGGACACATGTTATCCCTTATTTCTCTCAAACTTCATGCAGAATTTGGAAACCACAGCTGTCTCAACTTGCTTTCACTTCGACAGTGACATGTTTTCTGCCATTGCCTTACATCAGAGTTCTTCATTCATACTCATCCTCTTTAATGTTGAATGCAATCAGTAAGTTGTTCTAGACAATATAATACTTTGCAAGCTATGAATGGGGTTGAATCTGGCTAAAAATGTTAATTTTTTGTAACCAGCTGAATCAAAATTTAGATTTTCATTATGATAGGTGTTGTGCATATTTGAAATGACATCATATAATCATGTACGATAATAAACATTCCATTAATGTTTGAGAGTGTTTTAAATATGGTTTTCCCCAACAGAAAAAACTTTTAAAATAAAGACGGTTGTCCTGATTTATAAATTTGTTTGGTTAAAATAGAAGTGTTTGATAAATAAGTTTTTGCATCACTTTTGAATTTATAGTTTATGATAATAATTATCTTTTATTCTCAATATTGCTTTACAAAATAAAAAATTATGTCAAATCATACAAATTTACCGTTTATTTGTTTGTTATTTTATTTTAATAAGTTAAA
>Ga0123341_1000435_pt1 | contig 25015 bp, 15 predicted proteins | sample Turbeapinknodule_FD_89959 | JGI IMG/M metagenome (GOLD analysis project Ga0123341, IMG submission 89959) | Root nodule microbial communities of legume samples collected from Mexico - Turtle bean Mexico pink nodule | ecosystem: Host-associated > Plants > Roots > Nodule | place: Mexico: Nepantla...
AATTAAATTTTCTTATATCGATAACCCCTAAACCTCCTTTGTCCTTCGACTCACAAACCTTATCCCACGCCACCCAAGCAATTTTTCTATTCTCTGAGCCCCAATCCCACAGAAAATTCTTTTATAGCCTTTTTACTTCCTTCACTACAGTTGTCGGCATACAAAATAAAGATACATAGAAAAGCGGTAAGGATGTAAGAACCGATTTGATAAGACATACCCTACCCGCCAAAGAGAGGGACTTCCCTTTCCAAGAGCTCAACCTACTTCGTATCTTATTGAGCACCCCTTCCCAAAAGACACACCTCTTATGATTCCCACCCACCGTCATCCCCAAGTAACTGAAGGGCGTCTTCATAATATCACACTTAAGAATAGAGGCAAAAACCAACGTCTGATTAATGTTCACGCCCACACCTCCAACCTTACTCTTAGAATAATTTACCTTAAGACCAGAAGCAAGTTCAAAGCACTTCAGAATAACCTTTAATGTCAAAACACTTTGAATTGAGGCTTTACAAAAAAATAAGGTGTCATCTGCATATTGCAACATACTCACCTTTACTCGTCTCTCCCCAACCTCAATACTTTCTACTAACATTTTTTCTTTCGGTTGTCTAACTACCCCTGCAAGTCCTTCAGCCACAATGAGAAAAAGGAAAGGTGCTAAAGGGTCTCCTTGTCTTAAGCCCTTCAATGGTTTAAACTCAGTTGTTGGACTTCCATTTACCAGCACAGAAATCGAGGATGATTCTAAGCAGTTTTTTATCCATTCGATCCATTTACCACAGAATCCCAATCTTCCTAGCATGTAGTAAATAAATTCCCAACTCACTGAGTCATATGCCTTTTCATAATCAACCTTAAACACCACACATTCTTTCTTTTTCCTTTTTACCTCCTCAATGGTCTCATTAGCTACCAACACACTATCCAACAAACTCCTTCCTTCCAAAAAAGCAGACTGCCTAAGATCAATGACTTTATTCAACACCCTTTTCAACCTTGAAGAAAGGATTTTTGATACAATTTTATACACGCATCCCACCAAAGAAATCGGTCTAAAGTCATTCAGATGTTGTGGGTTTACCACCTTTGGGACAAGAGTAATAAAGGAAGCATTCGTACCTTTTGGCCAACTTCCACCCTTTGCAAAGCTTTTTACTGCACTCATAACGTCCCCTTTTATAATATCCCAACAAAATTTTATAAAGCCAAAATTAAACCCATCCGGTCCAGGACTTTTGGAGCTGTCACAATTCCACACTGCCTCCTTAACTTCAGCTTCATAGATGACTCCAACCAACATTTCATTGTCCTCCCTAGAGATACCATTAAACCGAACATTATCCAATCTAACTAGTTGTCTTCCCCCCCCACTGAATCTGCCCTCAAAGAATTCCTTCACTCTAGCTTTTACTTCAATCGGATCATCACGCCATTGATCACCGACCTTGAGACCATTAATCCCATTATGTATCCTCCTCCACTTAATACTTGAGTGATAAAACTTTGTATTCAAATCCCCTTGACTTACCCATCTCACCCTTGCTTTTTGTTGTAGAATCGCTTCTTGTTTAACTCTGACTTGCCCCAAATTAGCTAAAAGTTGTCTCCTTTCCTCCCTGTCATCCACACTCAACTCCCCTTCATCATCTTTTCCATCAAGGACTTGGATCCTCTTTTCCAACTCCACTCTTTGTTTATTAACATCTCCAAAAACAAGTTTGTTCCAATTCTTTATGTCGAATTTTAACCTTTTCAATTTTTCTTTCAAAACATACAAACCATTTCCCCTAATATCATAACTTTGCCACTTAGTCCTTACGAGCTCCTTAAACCGAATATCTTTTTGCCATACATCAAGACATCTAAACGGTTTTGGACCCCAATCAATATTTACATCCTTTAAAATTAAAGCACAGTGATCCGAAACCGTTCTTCCTTCCGCATACAATTTACTTCCCGGCCATTTCTCCAACCATTCAAGAGAAACCAAAACTCTATCTATTCTGCTTTTAACAGTCCCATTAGGTTTATACCAAGTAAACTTTCTACCCACCAATGGAATGTCAACCAAACAAGATTCTTCAATAAAATTATTAAAACTCTGTATCTCACTACTATAATTAACATTAAAACTTTGGCCTCTTCTCTCTCCAGCACTTCTAATAGAATTAAAATCACCAGCTACACACCATATTTTAATTGGGTGATTCTTCCTTACCTCCCTTATTTCATCCCAAATAATTCTCTTTTCTCTTAAGGTACCGCCACAGTAAACATTTGTTATCGTTATTTCTACTGGCGTTCCTATCTTCCATACTCCTTCAATAATTGAGAAGTTATTGCCATTTCTAAACCTTTTCATTTCAAAGCAATCTTTCTTCCACATAGTTATTAACCCTCCACCGTTATTAATTGCCCCAATCTCAATCCAGTCAATTTCATTTGACCCCCAAATTTGATAGCACCTTTCCTTACCAATTTGTTCACATTTTATTTCCTGAAGACAAACAACTCCAACTTGTTGTTTTCTAATGAGATCACTAATATACTTCCTTTTTATCCTTCCTCCCAGACCCCTAATATTCATACTAATCAGTTTTATCATGAACAACCTTTAAACCACCCCTTCCTAAACCTTCCTTCCTATATTCCTTTTCTTCCTGACTTCTTAAACCGTTTAATACATCTTCCTCACTTCCATAACGAGAGAACCCCACTTCCATCCTTGTATTCCAAATTCTATATGCTTTTATACTCTCATTATTTAACCAGACCATGTAATTATTAGTACCATTATTAGTAATATCAGTAGAATTATCGGCTAACCTTACACCTGTTTTGTGAGCAAGTTCTTTACTCCCGTCAAGACATGTCACCTCTTGTGAATAGTTGTTGCTGCTACACTCCCCAACTTCCAGCAACTTCTGTTCAGCACTGAATAGAGACGCAGCACGGCGAAGAGAGCGCACATGGCTCGCGGAGAAGTCCCCAGAATATACTGCAGCGACACTCAAGGGCCTACGAACCACCAAAGAATATGATGAATCGCTTCCATGTTCCGAAGGAGTTTCCGCCACCACCAATCCATCATCTCCGACGTACGTACTGAGCGCGGCGCGGTGGCGAGCTGCGAACGGTGATGTAGCATCGCGACAACAGGTTGGAGATGACGAACCTGCATTGCGACGATGAGTTGGCGACGCCGTCGCAGCGTCTCGACGGCGAGAAGGTGAAGACGTAGGAGGGACCTCCGATCGAACGGCAACGACGACGTCACGTGCGACTGCGAGAGCCACCGAACTAGTCCCGCAGGCGGAGGACGATGACGGCGTTGTACCTTGTGCGACCGTGGCCACCTCCTTTCGTGTCTTGGACCTGGTTCCGCTTTGCGCAAAAGACGTCGCCACGGTTGCGCCACCACCTCCGACAGACACTAACGGTTGGGTAGGGGGGCTGCAGTAAGTGTGTCCTAGGGCCACGTCAGCCCTACTACCAACTCTAGAAAATTCAGATTCACTAATAATTGGGCCTGTTCCAGCTAAGCACACCCCTTTCTCTAATGTTTGAAATTGGGCCCAGTTACCAAGAGGCCCAATATCAACATATAGACTTTTTTTTATCTCTATTAGGGTTTGCCTCTGATCACCTACCTCATTAAGTGCAGCGTTACATTGCCCAGACGCCTCCTCTAAATCGACAACGGCCTCATTATCTTGGTCACCTAAATCATCAATTACCTCATTAATGCGCTTGGTATATTGTAGCCCACTAATCAATTGTTCCTCCACGTCAGCAACCTTGTCTTCTCTCTCCGTGAAATGCCTTTGTGGCTCCCTACAGACTTCTTCCACCGTCGTCTCCTCCCCAACGCCGCCATGAAGAGTTAAAATCCTCCCAAAATCTGAATCTTCCGATGCACCATACTCCCTCCCTACGAAACTTCCAATCTCATCATCCTCCGAAAGATTTTCCCAATCACCAATATAATCCTTTTTAAAATTAACTACAGATTCTTCTTCAATAGTTATTTGACACATAGTCTCGTTAATCTTCATACAGTTTGTCCACCGAACCTCTATTGTTATAGGCAGTTTAATTAAGACTCTGGCATATTCTAGTTCTTCCATCTCCAAAGTATATTTATCAATCTCTACAAGCTTTCCGACCATGGATACTATGCTTTCCCAGTTTTTCCTACTCCATAGATTCAGGGGCAACCCTCTAATATGGGCCCAGACATATTTTTCTGACACCATAAAATCCTTCTCCCAAGGGATAATATCAAAGATTGCTTCAAACCACTCTTTATTTTCATCTATCGTCTTTTTGATAAAACTTGCATATTCTCCGGACAGTAGAACGTGGTTACCTCCCAAGAAACGCACACGAATGAATTTAAATCCACCCAATATAAAACTTTTCTTCATATCCTTAGCCTTACTTGGTTCCTTAGTGCTACCTATGAAGCAGTTATCTAGCCACTCCAAATGTTGCACCTCTGCCTTGAACGCTATTGGAAAAACATTCTTCTTTTCCTCCTTACCTCCTTTCCCCACAACAGAAGCATACGACACATTTTCATTCCGAACTGTGTTGGATTTGATGTTCCACTCCTTCCTTGGTTCTCTAGCTTTGTTAAAAAATGGTTTGAGTTCTACATTCCTCCCGTGTCTTGGCTCTTTCTCTCTATTGTATTTCGGTTTGTTTACCCTTACTTTCCAGTAATCGATCCAAACATAATCCAATTTCCTTTCCAGCTCTACCACATCTATCACATCTTGAAACTGAACAAATCCAAATCTCTGATTTTTGTTATTCAGTCTTCTAGAAATAAACACATCAACAACTCTTCCCCATCTCTGAAACACTCTCCACATGTCCTTCTCTTCAAATTCCAAAGGGAAATTTGTGAAGAAGAACTTAACTTTCTTCGACCCAACCCCTCTCTTCCTCACGGTGTGCCACTCCCTCTCCCCCTCCATCTCTGTTGCCTGTGTGTATAGTTGTGTCCTGCTATACTAACAAGAACATGGTATATAAAGTCTTATCATATATGTTCTTATTTTACTTAATACGGGTCTTTCTGAAGACGTTGTTTATTGAATTATCTGGATGTGTATATCCATGTGAGATCTATGTGATTGTTTTATTGTAGAGATTTGAAAAAGATTGAATAATTTGAGAAATTGATCATGTAATTTGGTTTTCTCTTTTGATTTAATTGTGTATATTATAAAATTCTATTTTCACTAGCTTGCCCTTGCTTTTCTTGTTGTGTTTGAACTGCGATGACTGTACTACGTACACGAGCAGATGATCTTACATGTGTCAGAGGGTCTAAAGAGCTTTAGGGTGTTAATTTTGAAACCTATATTGTAAGTATTTGTATTTCTATATGTCCTAATCATGTATTAGGAATGTTTTGAAAAACTCTAAGCTTGTATAGAAATTTGTAGAACTTGTATTGTAATAGTTAGATGTTATTTTTTGAGGTGTTACATTAAATGGTATCAGAGCAGTTCATCCTTAGGATAATCTAAGGGTAGTGGGTTTATTGTGTTTCTCCTGCGTGTAGATTTTTGTTTAATTTTAACTTCAAGACTTAGCTAAAAGTTTCTTATAGGATGTTTAACAAAGTTGTTTTTTTGAAATTTTGTTTGTGCTTGAGTCAAATCACTTGTTATGAATAAAGATGAAAGTATTAAAAATGAAAAGAATCTTGATATAGTAGTAAGGGTGCACACTCATGACTATTGTACCGAGAGTTGCTATCAGGAAAAGTTGTACCTAGAATGGCTATAAGGAAAAGTTGTACCGAGGACGTGGAATGTCAGACACCTTAAGTTCTATTACAGTTAAACAAGCAATAAAACTTACACACTCTTTCCTTACTCGACCATTTTTTTTCCTAAGGAGGGTTTTCGGTCGGACAGATTTTAACGAGGTATTTCTCTTTAATTCTTTGTAATTAAAAAAGTCAAATCCACGCATCTCTCAACACTTGGTACGATCAAGGACGTAACCCTAACCGACATACCCTAGCAACACCTAAAAGACCTAGTTTGGTCAAGGACGCAACCTTAATCGGCATACACTGCCGATATCTTAAAGACTTGGTAAGGTCAAGGACATAGCCTTAATTGACATCCCCTACCGACACCTAGAAGACTCGGTTCGGTCAAGGACGTAGCCTAACCGACATACCCTGTCGATACCCTAAAGACTTGGTGCGATCAAGGATGTAACCTTAACTGACATACCCTACCGACACCTATAGGACTCAGCTGAGTTAATGATGTAGTCCTAACCGGCATACCCTGCTGAAACCTTAAATCATTCACAACAAACGCAATCAGACCGATTATTTAACTTGTCAATTTTTCAATTAAGTTATTTCAATTGATTACTTGACTTGGGAAATTTGTTCAACTAAGTTAGTCCAACCAATTTCTTAACTAGTAGTTATTTTGTTCAATTATGAAGACAAAAATGAAGAAACAACTTATTCATTAAAGAAAGCAAGGAGGAGGCCACACCCCGACCTTGAAGGACAAGAAGAAAGGGTCATATCCCGGCCGAAGGAAACAAAAAGCTAAAAACCTAAGACTTACTAGTCTTCGTCTTCAGCACCCTCGGTCAGAGCAGGTTGAGTTGCACTCTAAAAGGCTTGTACCTCATGGCTTAGTAGAATCTGACCCTCAAACACATCCATGTCGGGGTCGAAGTCGCCGGATAGGGGTGGACGGTTGTAGAGGACGGGGGCTTGGCGGACAGCCTGGAAGAAACTTTAACTCAGCATAGCCAAAGTGTCATCAATGTTCTTGTCTAGGTCAACCTCGACCGACTCCTTCTCGGCCTGCAACTCATACCTCTCGTTCTCCAATACCGAGATCATGTGGCCAGCCTCCTCCAGAACTTTCTTCAGTTGGGCGTTCTAAGCCACCCTCTCCATGTCCCTCCGCTCGAGCCACTCGAGTCTCAGCGATCTCCCGCTCGGCCACCTCCCGAGCGAGCCTCTCCTCATAGGCAATGTTCACCTCGAGAGGTCCCGCTCTGACCTCGGACGTCAGCACCTAGGCGGGCCAGGACAAGCCCTCGGTAGATCATCTCGATGCTGCCTTGGAGCAAGTCATCCTTGGGGACGGCTCAGATCAGCTCCTCGGTGGAAGGGGTCAGGTTGACCTTCACCCCCCCTAGAAAATTGTAAGTCACCCCCCCAGCACCGATAGGGGTGATCTCGAGACCTCGAGAATAGGCTCGACGACGACAGGCGGGATGAACAGGTTAAAATCATCGGTCGACGTTGATGGGGGAGTGGCGTGGAGGAGGTGGTGTTGGCATTGTGCCGGGGGAGCGGGTAGCTGTGGCTATGTTACCCTTTTTCTCGGCCTCTTCTTGCTCTTACCGGAGGGACTGACACGAGCGGTCGACTGCTTGTTGGCAACCAAGGCCTTAATGCTCGGACAACCTTTCCTTTGCGCAACCCTCTCCTTGAAGGCATTGATCATATTGTCAATAATAGTGAGACGACACGTACATGGTCACTAGTCTCCGTGTAGGGAGTTTTCTCAGGAGCTTTCAAAAAGAGAGAAAATCTCTCGCTCCTCGGGACTCGGGGTCGGTCGAGGCCACTCCTTAAACTTTAAAGGATTCCAAGTCCAAAACACAGGAAACCTCGACTGACCAGCTTCATAAAAAAAATACGCCTGTATGAAAACTTTGAAAAATTTCTCTTTGAAGTTTTTGTAAGAGGTGGTGAAAGAATTAAACAAAACATTACCCACCCAGCTGATAAGCGAATGACAGCTAACAAGCTCGGACGGGTAGGAGGTATAATAACTTAGAAAAGATGAAGGAGTTGGAGACAAACAAAAAACGTCGCATATCAAGCGGAAGGCTTGAAGGGACGCCCAAGTGTTTGGGTGAAGCTGGGAAGAAGCTATGTTGAGCGCCTGAAGGACGCCCATCGTGAAGTTGTCAAAAGGTAGGGAGACATGTAAGTCTGAGAACAAACGAGAATACATACAGAAAAAAGGATGCTTGGCAGGAGACCGACCCAAACATATGGTGTCGCCTGGCAAGCAAGGCTCAACGGTGGGAAGGTCAAAACAAGCATCTGCCTTCAAAATCGGGACCTTACCCAAAAAACTGGAAACAACTCGGTCGTAAAGGCAGAGGTGATCTTGATCACCTTAGGATCAATCCAGTCAAGTCCCAGAAAGGGAGATGACTGCTCAAGGGAATCCGACCGGTCGGTGGCACCTTCCAAGTCGTTCCCCTTGGCCACATCCTCCGCAAGGTGCAACACTTGGACTGCACTGACCAACAAAGGCTCGGTCACGGAGGAATTGGACGAAGAAGATGAAGGAGACGAAGAAGACGAGGAAAAAGACGAAGGATGCAAAGGAAGGGGAGAAGGGGGAGCCGAAGAAGAAGAGGTAGGACAAGACAACGAAGACATCACTAACCTTTTGGAGGACAAAGAGAGCAGCTTAGAAAGACAAGGAGTGTTCGGGTGTTGGAGTGAAAATCAGAATAGTAGCACATTGTCTCGGCACTGTTGGGACCACTATTTATAGCCCTTGGGAGTCTCGGGAGACGAAGCGTCACAACCATCTCAACCGTTAGATCTTCCTCGATTCAACGGTCCTCGTTGTCTAGTGCCAAAAATCCCTTACAAATGTGCGTCACGTCACAAGTTGAATCGCCGCCAAACGTTATGTCAGACCTCGAGAAATCCAACCGTCACATCGCTCTCTGAGACTCTTCAGATTAATCATCCTCGAGCTTGGGAGGCAAGTGTACCGGTGAGAGCCGTACGACTGATCACATGTCTCGGTCCTTATCAATGGGCCGACCGATACCATGGTCCATTTAAATTAGCCGACCGACAACACGAACCCAATTACACTTAAGCAGAGTCAGTCAAGCTAATCTGTAATTAAGAGCTAGACAATGTATTCCTAAACATGGTCAAACTCCCTAATCTGACCCAATAAGAAAGGCCATTAAAATAATATAAATAACACAAATTCCAAGATCCAAGTACGTTATCATACACAATGCTCTGACTACCTAGTGTCGAATATCATTATTGACTTGAACGTCAAAGTGTCTTCTGCAGGTACCATCCGAGTCTGGGTTACGAGAAGATTGAGAGGTGAAACGAGTAGAAAAGAAGGAGCCAGCAAGAAGGAAAGTTAAAGTACAATACAACTGACTGATATAGAAAAAAGAAGAGTGATCTCAATAATTCTCTAGACTCCAACTATTCGATAACAATAGTTTTTTTAAAGAGCTTTGTTTTAAATTTAATAAATGATATCGAGTCTAAATTTTAAATATGCATAAAGAAACATATGTTTCAAATAACCCTCTTACATTTTTTTTTAGAATATTAAAAGAAAAAAAAATCATTCTTATGTTTGTTATAATGTTATTAAAAATACTTTCAGACGTATATTTCAATAAAAACAACATTTACTATATTTTTTCTTTTCTTTTAATTAATTTAAAAAGTAAATAAAAATACTCAACAATATAAAAATTAACAAACATACTTTGGTAGTAAAACATAGAAGTAAAACCAAATTTGGGAAGTTCTGGGTTGTTAGTATCCAATGAGTATCTATCTACGTATCGTAGAAACTTTTCGTATTTTCCGTCGTCGTTACCATTTCGTATAGTAGCACAACACATACCATGCCATGGATCAATTATTACAGTCACTGTGCATTATTGTTGTTGAGTAAGAACATAGCCATTTTCTCTCTCTCTCTGAAACACACACATCGCATTCTCTCCTTCTTCTACTCAAATCCACATGAATGTTACTCTCACTTCACTTGCCTCTCTCCTCCACTACCTAATTCCACTGTTCACCTCCGTTTCGGTGAGATCTGCCAAGCTAGGGTTTCAGCTTCAGCTTCCAAATTAGGGTTGGATTTGGGAGTGTTATGATAACCAGGAGGTTCGGGTGTTGCATTGGAAGTGGCTTTGGATGATGGGGTTCTGTGGGTGCCGTTAGTTTTTGGTGGGGGGGTGGACTATGACTCAGGACCATTTCTGATTCGAAGGGACATGCAAAATTTGCGTGCGTAATAATAACAACTGTAATGATGCTTTTGTTCAACTTGGGGTGCTTCGGTTTTTACTAGTTTGGAACCTCACCTGTTGTTATAGCTCCAAGAATGAAGCTTTCTTCTTCTGGATTTAATCAACCGGGGGAGGAAGAAGGTAGTGGTAGCTTCTTTGATTCTTTCGTTTTGTGCAAATTGCTTTGTATGATGTTCTGCCCTGTCCCCCACTTTTTTCTCGTGTCTTGTCTTGACCTTTATTATGTGTTTTTTGTGTTGGTGGTTCTTTTTGTCTTTGCATGGGTTTGGAAGGAGAGGACAGGGATACACTAGAAGTACAGTAGTTGTAGGTTTTGTTTGTCATTATTATATGGCATGGAGTGAGGTTGAGCAAGTTGCAGTGGTCTGTTTTTTGTTTTTAATATTTATGTACAGGTCAGGGTCAACTTTTTAGTGTCATGTCGATTTGATTTGTGTTGATTTGTTTCAACTCTCAAGTGTCGGTGGTGCTTAGTCTGCTGGTGTGTGCAGTTTATGATTTTAAGTTTGAGGTGACAAGGTTGTGTTGTGTTACTATTTATGTGTGGTTATTCTGTTTGCCTGTTTGTTTGTGTGGTTGGAGTTTGGATTGTGGTATGTTGTTTTGATTGGTAAATATGCAGTGGACTTAATGTGCTGATTACTGATATGCCACTTGTAGACTGGACTATAGCTCCTTTGGGCTCATGTGAAATGATTTACTTCATGTGTACTCATGTTAGCCTGATTTTGCAGGGGAGAAAAAATGTTTGAATTCTGAGCTTTGGCATGCATGTGCTGGTCCTCTGGTTTCTCTGCCTCCTGTTGGAAGTCGTGTAGTCTACTTTCCCCAAGGTCACAGTGAGCAGGTCAGTAATGCTACTTGATCTATAAGTTGGATTTATTGAACTATCCTTAATTTTTTTTTTACGTTTTGTGAGTATTTGGTGAATCTGCTAAGCTCATGAAAAGCACATAAGGTTGTATAGAAAATTAGAACCTCACTTAGTATATCCTTACGATCTCAGTGCCCAGGGCAGTTCTAATATTTGATCTATCTTCTAAAGTCAGTGGAGTAGACTGCAGTGAAATCAGTTATGCTTGTGCCGGTTCAAGCTTGTAATTTGAAGACAAGATAAAATTGGTATTTGATCTGATAGCACTGGAGACTCACAATTTTTCAGCAAGACTGTAAAAGTATGATATGAAGTGCTGTAAGCTGTGAGTTACATGTTAGCTGACTTCACGAATTAGTGTTTAAGTCATTGTGCCTGGAAGGAGGGAGGATGGGCTAATTAAGTGATGAGAAAATAAAAGATGCTCCATTAAACTTTTGATTTTATGCTTTCTGTTGTTTCTACCGCTCTAGCTCATAAGTGAAGTCCCTCGTAACAGATGTGATATTTCTTTATGCTTTAAATGGGCACCGTTTTGTTGAATTTATGGTTTCATTTCTAGATTAGTCTGAACGTTGGTTATCCTGAATATTATGGTATGAATCTCTTGTATAATTGCTATGCTAAAAATGAGTGACTGACAGATAGAAAACTCTTTGGTGTATCATCATGATTAATATTAGTTTATATTTTTTCCTGAGCGGAAGGGGTTCCAGCCAAAAGGTTGTCTTTTCTAAACTATTGTTGCATTTAAAATTTCTAAAAAACTGATTGCCGTTCATGTATTTCATTTATATATGTTTCTTTATAGTCATTTGATAAATATAGATGTTCATTTTACAGGTTGCTGCTTCAACCAACAGGGAAGTAGATGCACATATTCCTAATTACCCTAACTTGCCACCGCAACTTATCTGTCAGCTTCACAATGTAACAATGCATGTGAGGATAAAATTAATAGTTCTGAACTTCAGGTTAAATATAATTCAGAATGCACTTTTATGGGCTTGCACTCTGAACCTTTTAAGCATGCATCTTGCAGGCGGATGCTGAAACAGATGAAGTATATGCACAAATCACTCTGCAACCTCTAAATCCAGTACTTTTCTCTTATTTGCTACCTTGTTTTGTTTTACTTTATTTTATTTTGATAGCATATCTTGACATTATTTACTTTGTAGCAAGAGCAAAAGGAGGTGTATCTTATGCCTGCTGAATTGGGCTCTCCCAACAAGCAACCAACCAACTACTTCTGCAAAACATTAACTGCAAGTGATACCAGCACTCATGGAGGATTTTCTGTTCCTCGAAGAGCAGCTGAAAAAGTCTTCCCTCCTCTTGTAAGTCATATTGACTTTGTGATATATTTGATTCTCAGTAGTTAGTTTGTCAGTTCTTGATCTGACCACTATTTTTCTTTAATTTGTTTCTCAGGATTACTCACAGCAGCCTCCTGCTCAAGAACTAATTGCCAGAGATCTTCATGATAATGAATGGAAGTTTAGACACATATTTCGAGGTTTATTTTTTTTAAGCTTTTGGTATAAAATTATTTGTCGTCTCCACATCTACTTTTTTCTGTCCACTTTATGCTGTTCCATTACTGGTAAAAAACAGTCTGATGTACTTGCATATTCAACTCAAATCTGTGATCTTCCTTTTTATTAAGCAAAACATAATTTGAGTAGCATTGGAAGTAGGACATAGGTTTCTAAGGAATAATTTATTTGCATATGATATGACTAAATTAGCTGTACTATTTCTATTTCTGTCTTATTGCATACTCATTCCATCCTTATTTGGTTGGCTGCTTGGCTTGTTTGGTCCAATTTGTTTCTTGTCTTAAACTTAGCATTACTACTTGTAAAATAGCATTGCTTTTGTAATTTTGAAATTTTACTCAACCTTGATCAGTCTAATTTTTTGGTTAGCAAGAAAAATATGAAAGCTTTGTTAAGGATCATTATAAATGTTGAGTGTATAGTCCTTAATCATATTCAACTTATCTTCTCTGGCTCTTCCTCTTCTCCTGAAGAACCTTTTCCGTATCAAATTTGACAATTGTTTATTTGGGACCAAGGAATGATTAGCTCATAAAAATTACTTAAATTGTTTCTTAAATGTTTTCACGTCTAACTACATTATATCTTCACTTTCAGGTCAGCCCAAAAGGCATCTTCTCACTACTGGTTGGAGTGTCTTTGTCAGTGCCAAGAGGCTTGTTGCCGGTGATTCAGTCCTTTTCATCTGGTACATATAATTCTGATATTTCAAATGATTGATACAATTGGAGATTCAACTTGTTTTCTCTCCCTCCATCTGTGTACACAGTTTTAGTTATAGATGTATTGTAAACTGAAAGGCAATTATTAGAGAGATATAGAAGTCATGCTTATTTGTATTATTTCTTCATTATTTTAAAATAATATCCGTCTTTGGGAGCTTTATGATCTGATAAATAAGTTTATCTTGTTAGCCTGCTTGTAGAACAATATATCACCAGTAGTTGCTTCTATATAGACCATGGGTGCATGACCAAAATCTATTACAAGGAACTTTTAAGAAATGGTTGTAACCATTCTTCCTGTTCTTTTTATCAGGAATGAAAAAAATCAATTACTTTTGGGCATAAGGCGGGCAAATCGTCCACAGACTATAATGCCATCATCAGTTCTGTCAAGTGATAGCATGCACATTGGTCTTCTTGCTGCTGCAGCTCATGCAGCTGCTACAAACAGTCGCTTTACTATATTCTATAATCCAAGGTTTGTATCTTTAATGCAAATGATGAAAATTATTACCCTACAAATCATACCAAACTTGCTTCTTTTTTTGGTGAATAGGGCAAGCCCATCTGAATTTGTCATTCCTTTGGCCAAGTATGTTAAAGCAGTGTATCATACACGAGTTTCTGTTGGCATGCGATTTAGGATGCTGTTTGAGACAGAAGAATCAAGTGTTCGTCGGTAGGTCTTTCTTGTCTTAAATTTTCCCTTCTCCCATGCGAAACATTGTGTTTACTTTATGTTTTTGTTCTGCCACATAAGAGAGACAGTTCATTTGGTTAAATTAGTTCTTAGGTCCCCGTACTTTCAGGAAAATTCAAAATGTTCTCGATAGTTTAAAATTAAAGTTTCATTTTTAAAATGGTCTCTATAACCCTCTAATGGTAGGGTGGTGGATTATGGGACTATTTTTTTGAAACTATAATTTATTTTAACCTTCCATGTAATTTAACCTTTAATTTTACTTTCCCAATTTATACATATTCTTTTTTTGTGGTTCATCAATGAACGTGTGCAGTCTCCTGTGTAATTAATAAAGAAGCAAATATACTGTTATTCACAGAACACTGCAGTTTCCCAATCAGCATTGCTGGTAACTGCACATGATTCCACCCTATTTTTTAACAGGAAATTATTAGCTGGACCCCCGTTAAATTTAGATCTATGTGGGACTGTGACTTAAACAATTGTGTCAGTAGCAAATGTGCTGTGGACTTTTGATCCTATTAAACACTGCCCTCTTTTCCCTGTAACTTTCTTTGGTTTTGGATCTTGCCTTTTTATGCTACTGATTTGTGAACATTATTCTTGCATTAATGGTTTTCTGTATGCCATTTGATGCTTGCTGCTCTCTGGGCTGCACTCCTGTTCCTGACTGTTGACGCCTTATTATGTGCTTCCATATTTTTCAAGGCCAAGGTTTTTGTTGAGTGGATTAGCCATGCCAATATATGCATGTATGCTTCCAAAAGATAAAAGTTTTGACTGATTAGCCACAACAATATTTGGTTTTCTTCAGAACAATAGTCTTTTCTAAGTTTGTTTTTTCTTAAACATTTGAACCTATACTTACTGTAACATGTTCTTGTCCAGATACATGGGTACCATAACTGGTATTAGTGATTTAGATCCGGTCCGCTGGTCAAATTCACACTGGCGTTCTGTGAAGGTTTGTCATGATTGTTTGATTTATCTAGCAACTATATGTTGTTGTCGTGATATAATTTAGCACTATTATAGAAACATCTAAGATTGTGTTTACAGATGAATCAGATGATGTATAATTTGTTTTCTTAACTGTTTACTTGTGTAGGTTGGCTGGGATGAGTCCACTGCAGGGGAGAGGCAGCCAAGAGTTTCCTTGTGGGAGATTGAACCTTTGACAACATTCCCAATGTATCCATCTCCATTCCCCTTAAGGCTGAGGCGTCCTTGGCCAACGGGCCTACCTTCTTTGTATGGTATGTGGTGGTTCTGTTAATAAAATGTCTCGTGGCATTCTCTGGGATCTGTTGACAGTATGCTTTATTTTATTGTCTTCTGATGTACACATCATCTTCATTTTAATTTATTTCTGTCTTCCATTTGTGTAAGTCAGGTCTTAAGGATGGAGACATGGGACTTGGTTCTCAATTCATGTGGCTCCAAGGTGGACTTGGGGATCAAGGAATGCAATCTTTAAACTTCCAGGGGCTGGGTGTTGCACCGTGGATGCAACCTAAACTTGACTCTTCTATACCAGGTCTCCAACCAGAGTTATACCAAGCAATGACTTCTGCTGCATTCCAGGAAATGAGGACAATGGATCCTTCAAAATCTTCCCAATCTCTGTTGCAGTTTCAGCAGACTTCAAATGTTCCCAGTGCTCATACCTCTGAGGTACATAGGCAAGTATTACCACAGTCTCAGCCTCAAAGCACCCTTCTACAAAATTTTCAAGAAAACCAAGTGCCTCCTCAGTCACAACTTCTGCAACAGCAGTTGCATCGTTACCACCCATATAGTGATCAGCGGCAACAGCAGCAACTTAAAAATTTGCCTGTTCAGCAGCAGTTACCAAACATCATCTCTCCTTTGTCTAATTTTGCATCAGGTACCCAGTCTCAATCTCCTCCCATGCAAGCTCTTGCTACACATTGCCAGCAGCAGAGTTTTCCTGAACCTATCAGGAATCATATTTCTGGTTCTGATGTTTCCCCTATCCAGAGTCTACTAGGTTCGTTCTCCCAGGATGGAACATCCCAGTTACTTAACTTGAATGGATCCAATTCCATTATATCTTCTGCATCCATCCTACCCAAGCAAATGACAGTTGAATCTCAGCTTCCGTCTGCTGCTCCTCAATGCGTGTTGCCTCAGGTGGAGAACTTGGGAACATCACAATCAAATGTGTCTGAACTTGCTGCTTTGCCTCCATTTCCTGGAAGAGAACATTCTGCATATCATGGTGCTGCTGATCCTCAGAGCAATCTGTTATTTGGAATTAACATTGATCCCTCTTCTCTTATGCTGCAAAATGGCATGTCAAACCTGAGAAATATGGGCAATGTGAATGATTCATTATCATTGCCATTTTCTGCTTCAAATTGTGGAGGTGCTACAGGCACCGATTTCCCCTTAAGTTCAAACATGACAACATCGAGTTGTATGGATGAATCAGGCTTCTTGCAGTCTTCTGAAAATGTAGACCAAGCAAACACACCAACTGGAACCTTTGTTAAGGTAATAGCTAATGTATTTTTGTTTAAAGGTGGTATGCCTACGATTATAGATTTTATGTGCAGCCACTTAATATAATTTACCAAAATTAAGCAACACTTTATCAGTTAAAGATTGGTTCAAGATACAAGTTAAATATATTTATATAATGTATTTATGTTCAATGTTGAATTGGATCTACTGTACAGGGATATTGGGACCCTATTTATGCAAACAGTAAATTGGTTTTGCTGGAAATATAGCAGCTCTTTTTTTCTTTTTTTTTGTTTCCTCTTGTTTTTTAAGATTTTTTAAGACTACTATTTTCTACAATTAGTACGGGGATGTTGTCAACTGTCTAGGACTACTATTACTCTAAATTTATTTATTGTGGATGCGGTGTAATTTGTACAGGTTCACAAGTCAGGGTCCTTTGGCAGGTCACTGGACATTTCTAAGTTCAGCAGCTATGATGAGCTGCGTAGTGAGCTTGCTCGCATGTTTGGCCTTGAAGGCCAACTAGAGGACCCTAAGACTCAGAGATCAGGCTGGCAGCTTGTATTTGTAGACCGGGAGAATGATGTTCTTCTTCTTGGTGATGATCCTTGGCAGTAAGTTGCTTTATGCGAGTTATTTATGTTCAAGTTATAGTATATTATCTTATGAATTGCTACGTGCTTCATTGATGCTAATGCCGTAGGTGGTACAGGTATAGTTAGTGACGTTTCTTGTCAACACACTTCAACATGCTTAGGTTTTGCAAAACTAATTTTTGTGGATCTGAATAATATTTTTCTACAATTTTTCTTGTTCCTTCTAGTAATTTTTTTATTATCATTAACTTTGAGGACATGTTCGCTGCTCTGAGACTACTGCAATCGTGGTCAATGCAGAAGTGTTTAATTACTTGCATTGCATGTATCCCTAGTAGCAGAACGATAGAAAAAAGTGTGTTGATTAAAAGTTGAATGTATAAGCACTTCATTTTTAGACTTATATGATTCCAGATTCTGCACAGAAACATTTACATTTGATAATTTTGCAGGGAGTTTGTGAACAATGTGTGGTACATAAAAATACTATCTCCACTGGAAGTGCAGCAAATGGGCAAAGGTGTTAGTCCTTCTACTTCTGCCCCAGGTCACAAACTTTCTACCTCTGGCAACTCTTGTGATAATTATGTGAATCAACAAGAGTTGAGAAGTTCCAGAAATGGCATGGCATCAATGGGGTCTTTTCACTACTAGGACATTCTCCCGTGTAAGGAGTTAGTTGAAAAATTGTGGTGGCAAAATTTTATGTTACAGAGTTTCTTATGTATGGATTGGTCCAGCATTCTTATACTTCACATTAATGGTTGAGATGTAGTGATTTTGCAAGGTCTTTATATAGATAAACAGCAAATGACTGTAAATTATAATAGGTTGGACCTTGTTTCTGTAATGGTTAGTTGCTTATAGCATGTATTAATTATTATCTCTTATCTCTTATTCAGTTCTTGCAATCCAAATTTGGGAGCTTCGTTGTCTCTTGTTTATGCACCCCGCTCCAGTGTCATTTCCCCTCATATTTTACATTCTGACAACTTTTTGTGAAGTGAGTTTCTATACGACAAAACGGAGCACAATTTCTGATGCATTTTTTATGAACAAATAGTTTCATTGAAGCAATATTTATTATTGCAATCAAGAACATTTAAAATGATTTTTTTGGAGTTGTCCAATATATTTTGAAGCTTAGGGTAATTAATAATTTGCCAAGCTTCGTTGATTTTAACTGTAGTATGTTTTTTATTTGAAAAAAAAACTTATGCTTAGTTTTAAGTTTGTAAGGTTTTATTTTTTTAATTTTCTTTCAACAAGTACTTTAAAAAAAATTAAATATGGTTCAATTGTATTAATACCCTCTATTTATTCACTGTTTTTTTTTAAAGTAAAATAGATTCTAACTTTTGCCTATGATTATTTTTGGCATAAAATATAATTTTTTTAACTCAGCTAGATTTTAAATTCAATACTATTTATTTCAGTGAATGGCTGATACTCGATTTTATGCATATGATTTTTGAGGATCACGGTCAAAAGAAAGTCAAGTAAAAAATTGAGCTTCTCATTCTTATCCACAAATAAATAAGATATATTTGGAATAAGGGTTAAATATACTCTTTATTATCCATTTATCCATGTAAATGCGGAATTTATTTTGGATCATAATCCATATTTTAGATAATCCATATTTTAGACATTCTGCATACTTATAATAAGAGAATTATTGAAATAGTTTTTTGTCAGATTATTTTTACATGGCAAATTTTTGGTGTAAATTAAGTTTTTGTTAGATTTTCTTTTACATGATAAATAAACTTTGAGGGTAGACTAGGTTCTTCTTAGTTTTTTTTTTTCACAAACGAATTTTCAGATGTTAAATATTTTATAGACAATTCGTTTATTGTGTAAAACACTACGAATTTATTTTAATAATTTTCTGTAAAGTTTACATTAGAGATAAAAAAAAATTAACCCTTAAAAAGAATGAAATAGGTAAGAAGTATTTTTATGTAAAAATGTGAATTTTTATTTTTAAAAAATATTTTCAACAATTATTTAAAAAATAAAAATGCTTTTAGGAATAATTATTGAACAAATGCATATTTAGAATATTTATATTTTAATCTAATCACATGTTTTGTCTCAATCTTATAAAATAATCATTTAATTTTAATTTTATTCTTATAAAGTAACTTAAATTTTAGTTCTAGAATTATTTTATTTAACAATTCGTCCAACAAATTTATTTGTCAACTATCCCAAATCAATATATTTTTATCTTTATCTACGCAATTGATTTTCTTAATCACTTATATTTTTAGTTTACACTTTATAATTTATGTCTAAATTTAATCTTAATTTTTCTTAAAAATATAATATAAATTGTTGATTGTAAATTTAAAACACAATTTATAAAAATAAAGTTTTGAAATGGCGAGGGTTACGTTTTCTGCGTGTAAACGTTGAAGTGTATCTCTCTCATCGTGATTCGTAACAAACGCTGCATCATCAGAATCGTTATTCATCGCGGTGGCTCCATTGGGGTTAGTCTCTCCCCTTCAATCTCTCACCTTCATGTTGGAAACATTCAAATTCTCTTCCAATGTGAGTAGGGTCACGTTACTTCGCTTAAAAATCCCTTTTTTTCCACTTTGCACAGCTGCCCCGGGCAGCAATTTGAATGATAATGAATGTGAGAGTAGTGACAGTGAGACAGAGTGGGAGAGATTGCTCAAACCTTTTGACCTCAAACAGCTTAGAAGGTCACTGACCCCAATTAGCCCTTTTCAGCTTTGTAAATTGCTGGTGCTTCCTCTTGACATTCCCACTTCAATGGAACTGTTTCAAAGGGCTGGTGCCCAAAAGGGGTATTGCCACACCTTTGATGCCTACTATCTCTTAATTGATAAGCTTGGGGCTGTTGGGGACTTCAAAGTTGTTGAAAACTTGTTGAAGCAAATGAAAGATGAAGGAGTAGTGTTTAAGGAATCACTCTTTATTTTGATTATGAAGTATTATGGGAAGGCAGGGTTGCCTGGCCAGGCAACTAGGCTTTTGTTGGACATGTGGGGTGTTTATTCATGTGACCCCACTTTTAAGTCCTACAATGTTGTGTTGCAGATTCTGGTTGATGGGAATTGTCCCAGGGTGGCACCTAATGTTTTCTATGACATGTTGAGTAGAGGTGTTTCTCCTACCGTGCATACCTTTGGTGTGGTCATGAAAGCCTTGTGTATGGTTAATGAAGTTGATTCGGCTTGCTCGCTTCTCAGGGACATGGCCAAGCACGGGTGTGTTCCAAATTCGGTCATTTACCAGACCCTGATTCATGCTCTTTGTGAAAACAATAGAGTGAGTGAGGCGATGCGGCTTTTGGAGGACATGTTTCTGATGTGCTGTGAGCCTGATGTTCAGACCTTCAATGATGTCATCCATGGCCTCTGCAGGGCCGGTCGGATTCATGAGGCAGCGAAGTTGCTTGATCGAATGCTCCTTCGAGGTTTCAGTGCCGATGCTCGGACTTATGGATATTTAATGCATGGGTTGTGCAGAATGGGGCAAGTTGATGAAGCAAGGAGCTTACTGAACAAAATTCCCAGTCCCAATACTGTGCTCTATAATACGTTAATCAATGGATATGTTTCTAGTGGAAGGTTTGAAGAAGCCAAGGGTCTTCTGTACAATAGCATGGTAACTGCGGGTTATGAACCTGATGCCTACACGTTTAACATAATGATCGATGGACTTTGCAAGCAAGGGTATTTGGTTTCTGCCCTTGGATTTTTATCTGAGGTGGTAGCAAAAGGCTTTGAGCCCAATGTGATCACGTACACCATATTGATAAATGGTTTCTGCAAGCAAGGCAGATTAGAGGAAGTGACTGGAATTGTAAATAGCATGTCAGACAAGGGTCTGAGTCTGACTACAGTGGGGTACAATTGCTTGATCTGTGCACTGTCCAAGGATGGGAAGATTGAAGAAGCTTTACAACTGTTTCGCGAAATGTCAAGCAAAGGATGTAAACCTGATATTTATACATTTAATTCTTTAATACATGGACTGTGCAGGAATGATAAGATGGAACATGCCTTGAGTTTGTATCATGACATGTTCTTGGAGGGTGTCATTGCTAACACAGTAACGTACAATACGTTGATTAGTGCATTTCTTATGAGAGATTCAGTTCAACAAGCATTTAAGCTTGTTGATGAAATGTTATTTAGAGGGTGTCCTCTAGACAGTATTACGTATAATGGCCTTATTAAAGTTCTCTGTAAAACTGGATCAGTTGAAAAGGGATTGGGATTGTTTGAAGAAATGTTTGGGAGAGGGATTTTTCCAACCATTATAACTTGCAATATTCTGATCAGTGCCTTGTGTAGAACTGGAAAAGTAAATGACGCTCTAAAATTTCTTCGGGATATGATTCATCGTGGTTTGACACCAAATATAGTCAGTTATAACTGCCTGATCAATGGTCTTTGCAAGATGGGTCATATTCAAGAGGCACTGAACATTTTTAACAGGTTACAAGGTGAAGGAATTTGTCCTGATGATATTACATATAACACACTGATCAGTAGACACTGTCATGAGGATATGTTTAATGATGCCTGTCTGCTTTTATATAGGGGCGTATATAATGGGTTCATTCCCAATGAAGTCACTTGGTCAATACTGATAAACTATTTTGTAAAAAAAATACCACGGGGAGAAAGATTTTCTAAGAATTACATGGTGGAATTTGGAGCTTCTTCTCCTTGAAGCCAGCATATTTTATCCAGTCTTGATCTCATTTGTTTTGTCTTTTGGCATTCTGGTTATGGGCTAATGTCTCTGGATTTTGGTCCATTTTCTACTCATGGGAAATTGGGAGTCCAGCATTTTACTGTGACATGTCTTCAATATTTGTGAGTCGTATTGCTGGTTGAATTTTGGAGTTTGCACAAGTGCAGAATGGGGAAAGACTACTTTGAGTTATCTCATCAAGCTGATCGAAGTTTTCTGTAGCTGAAGCATAAACATTCGCTTTTATGTAGTATCATTTGAAGGAGAGATAGTTGGCTGGTTCCACTGCTGGTTAAGAGGTATATGTTAAAGATATGATTTGATCACATCACATCAAATAAAAAAATATCTTGCCAAATATTTCTCAATATTAATTATTGATTTTATTTCTTATTATTGTATTTATTTTTCATTGTAAATAGAAATACACTTGTGTACACACTACAGACAATTACAAGCAACCCTTTCAATAGAATCTAATTGTTTCCCTGTCATATGTTGAACTGTTTCCCCTCAAATTGATTGATATGATTTTTCTTGCTTTAAAAAACTAGACGTGTTTGTTGTATGTCCTTCGATTATTCTAATTTAATTTATTTATCCCCTTCTCTGATTACTTGGTTGGATTGATACATTGTGAAGCTTAGCTTTTATGTTTAACAGTGGTTTAGGGTTTACTCTTTTTTTTGTGTTTCTAGCTTGTTCTCGGATTGCTAGTTGGTCTTGTGGTGAATTGGTTTGAGCATTTGCATTGGTGTTTTTTGTTGTAGGAACACTTCCTGGTGGGGGTGGATAAGAACTCACAGGGTTGGTAGTTGGTTGTTCCCCTAGAATACCTTGAATTATAGGGATAAGGGAACGGGCATGGTAGAAGGAACTGTCACAGGTGCTTAGTTGGTGCGAGGAACTGTGATGACTGGTGTAGGCGGGCTTGGATTTGAGGGGAAAACAGTGGCAGTGAGTGTGTCTAGTAGTTTTTCTAATTTGGACGTTTGAAAGAAATGAAATTTTCAACTAAGCTTTCATTTAAGAAATCAACTGACTGGTTAGTGTTGGCCAGAGTGCTGAAAAATCTTGTAATCTGTCACCAAAAGTTTGAGATTGGGAGATTTGATTTTCTAGAGAAATGAAGCACCAACAGATGTTGAAGGTGAGGTGTTTTGATTAAAACAAAGACAAGATCCCACAATGCAGTACACGGAGTGCCATGCAACACATCACACCATTATATCAATAATTAGTTTGATTTTATACTGATGAAGGTTGGTACCGTGGCATTAAGGAAGTAAAAGTTGCTATGAACCCAGTCACGACGAGGGCTTGGTAGAAGGACCACTCTGTGAGTTCCTCTACATCCCCTTATCTTTTGTCTTTCAGTATCTCAGTTTCTCTTTGAAACAAAATCATTGCTTTTATCTTGATAAACAAGTACGCCATGTTTAACAAATAAATTTTATCCTAACCAGCATGTCATGTTCGTGGGATTATCAATATTGATAGCTTTCTTAATATCTTGATTCTTTTCATATCTCATTTTTTCCTTGTTCTCGGCTTTTCTTTCTTGTAATGCAAGAAGTTGACTTAGGGGGCTAAAGTTCACCATGCTGGAGAAGACAACTTATATATATGTGCTTCTAACCCATTCCTTCGAACACACACTCTACTGTTAGTTGAAAGTTATTTCAAATTACAAAATCATGGGATAATCATTAAATAAGAAGTGAGACCCTCCAATTTTTGTAGTTTCTAATAAATTCAATTCAACCAACAAATAAGAGTTGGTTGCTAAATTTTTTTATTGATCATGTAACCAATAAAAAAACATGTGTTGCCTTTTATTTTAATAAGAGGCATCTGAATTTGTCATTCCTTTGGCCAAGTATGTTAAAACTGTGTATCTATACCAGTTTTTGTTGGCATGCAATTTAGGATGCTGTTTGAGACATAAGAATCAAGTGTTCGTCGCTAGGTATTTCTTGTCTTAAAATTTCCCTTCTCCCATGTGAAAAACTGTTTACCTTTTGTCCTATGCCTTAGAGTGATAGTTGGGTTGGTTAAATTACTTCTTGGTCCTCGTAGTTTTTGGTAAAAAACAAATCAAACTGGTCTCCGATAGTTTGAAATTTGTTAGTTTCATTTTTAAATGTTCCCTACAACCCTCTTATGGTAGAGTGGTGGATTAAGGGACTCTTTTTTTGAAACTATAGGACCCAACCCAGTTGCTAATTCAAACTCTAGGGGATATCTGACTTCTTTCAACAGTATAAAGAGTCCAATAAAGTAAGTAGACTTCTAATTTTACTTTTCCATTTTCATTCTTGTTCTTTTTCTTATGTGATTTGTAGATGAATGTGGTGATGTTACATAGTACTGTGGGTTGTACTGTGTTCTGTGTTGTATGAGTAAAGAAACGTATATGCTGCTATTCACATGCAGTTCCCAATCAGCATTGTTGGTAACTGCATATAATTTCATCCAAATTTAAGAGTGAAAGTATTAGTTGGACCCCTTTAAATTTAACCGCACATGATTCAATCAGTATTGCTCATTAACTTTGAGTACATGTTCATTGCTTTGAGACTACAGAAACAGAAGTCAATGCAAAAGTATTTAATTACATGCATCTCTTCCCAAATAGCAGAAGGCTAGAACAAAGATGCTCACTAAAATTTGAATATATAAGCACTTCATTTTAGAACTCCTGATTCCTGATTCTGCACAGAAACATTTACATTTGTCAATTTTACAGGGAGTTTAAGAGCAATATGTGGTACACAGAAATACTATCTCCTCTAGAAGTACAGAAAATAGGCAAAGGTCACAAACTTTGTAGTTCTGGCAACTCTTGCGATAATTTTATGAGCCAACAAGAGTTGGGAAGTTCCAGAAATGGCATGTCATCAACGATGTTTTTTCAACAGTAGGAGATTCTCCTATGTAAGGAATGTTTCATGAAAAGTTATGATGACAGAATTTCTTATGTATGAATTCACCCAACATTTTATACATACTACTACTACTGTATTGTTTAGATTGGAAAGATATTGAATTGAAAATGGAAAGAAAACAAAGAAAAAAAAAAGTAGAAATTAAGATATTAGTTTAAAAGAAAGAGAATAAAAAGTGAAAGGAAAAAAAATTGTAGTTAGATTTGATTAATGTGATGGAATAAAAAAATTATATTAACTGGATAATAC
>Ga0123341_1000436_pt1 | contig 25013 bp, 19 predicted proteins | sample Turbeapinknodule_FD_89959 | JGI IMG/M metagenome (GOLD analysis project Ga0123341, IMG submission 89959) | Root nodule microbial communities of legume samples collected from Mexico - Turtle bean Mexico pink nodule | ecosystem: Host-associated > Plants > Roots > Nodule | place: Mexico: Nepantla...
CCCGATCGCCGCACCCGACAAGATCCAGTTCGCGCCCGGCCTGCCGAAGACCCGTTCCGGCAAGATCATGCGCCGCATCCTGCGCAAGATCGCCGAAGACGATTTCGGTGCGCTTGGGGATACTTCGACGCTCGCCGATCCGGCTGTTGTCGACGACCTGATCGGCAACCGGCAAAATAAGGCAGGTAGCGGCGCGTGACACGGACCAAGCATCGGAACTGAAAATAGCCATTGGATTTGATATCGTTCCCCCGGGCACCCAAATCCAACGGCATCTCCCATCTCTGCGGCTGTTATAGCGAAGAGAAGCAGCCGCAGATCCGCCCAATGATCCGTCAGGATGACGCCCTTGTGGCCAAGTCAAGGCGCTTCTGCGGGCGGGCATGTGCTTGATTTCAAGAATTCAGTCCCCATGTTTCAGTTATCATGAATATAACGCTGACATGGCGGGAGCCTCAACGCCTCAAAGCAGGCCTCTAACCCGGACGCGAACTCTCCTGGCGTCGCGTCCGGGCAGCCATTCTCTCAACTAAAATGCGAGACGCAGACGGAGTGCCGAAATGCGCTGCGATCGTAGTCGCGCGTAATCGGCTCAGAGGCGACCATGATGACCTTCAGAAACCTGCCGCCAGAAAATATTACCCTTGACCTCGCGACAAAGGGGAAGCACTCGGCGCTCGCCAAGATCGCTACAAGAATTGCACAGAGAACCGCGCTCGATCATCGGATGGTTCTTCGCAGCATTTGGCGGCGTGAGAGACACGGCTCGACCGGCATCGGCCATGGTATTGCCGTCCCACACGCCTTACTGCACCCGATTTCGTCGCCGGTGACTTGGTTCACGCGATTGGCGCCTCCGATAGATTTCAAAAGTTCCGACCTCAACCCCGTCGATCTGGTCTTCACGATCCTTTGGCCGCGCTCGCAGGCTCACACATTCCTGCCCGCGCTTTCGCAACTGTTTCGTTTCGTGCGGGCGCCGCTCTTCCGAGAGGAGCTTCGGCTGGCCCGATCCGCCGATGAGGTGATGGCGATCCTGCAGAGCGAGGCGTGGGCAAAAAACCAGAGACCGCGGGCCATGGCCGCTCGAAGGGTGGCGGTAAGTTGAACTAGGAGACCGAAAAAATGAAAACTCACAGCCAGACCCCACGAAAGCCCCCAATCGTAATCGGCGACACGGATTATCGGCGATTGAACAAACTTGCGCTTGCCGCGGCAGACCGCCTTCCCGAGATTTCCGATGCCCTTCTGCTTGAGCTCGAACGCGCACGCGTGGCTTCGGACAGCTCAGTGCCTGAGAAGGTCGTTCGGATGGGATCGGCAGTCGAATATAAAACTGACGCCGGGGCTCAACGCATAGTCACGCTCGTATTCCCGGAAGATGCCGACATTTCTGAGGGAAAAATATCCATCCTGACCCCCATCGGCACTGCCCTTCTCGGCCTGTCCACGGGTCAAACAATGGGCTGGACCGCACGAGACAACAGCCAGCACAAGCTCACGGTGTTGGCAGTGAACGAAGATCGGGCGGAAGCGAAGGCGTCCGTTCGTCCGGGACGCTAGGCGTTCCTGCACGACGTAGAGAACGGTCATCGCCGACGTTCGGACCTCGGCACACCTGCCGCTGACGCGTCGGCTCTGCATGGATAGGCCGCCGCGCCCCAGATGATAGGAGCGAAAGATGCTGAATTCTTCACCGGTAGTGGCGAGCGAGCGCATCGTTCACAGACTTCCGAGTCATATCGTGCTTGCAACTGACTTCACTGCGCGGTGTGATCGCGCGCAAGATCGCGCAGTACAACTTGCCATGGAATGGAATGCTAGTCTCACGGCCGTTCATGCGATCCACGATGGCAGCTTGAGTGCCGAGCCCTTGGCCCGCCTCGCCTCCCAGGCTGCTGCGCGCCGAAACGCACGGCGGCTGCGCGAGGAGCTGGCAACGATGAATCTTCGCTCGTCCGTTCAAGTCGATATCGGAACACCAGCAACAGTCGTCCAGACAGTGGCGGCGAGAGAGCGGGCCGACCTGATCGTTACCGGTCTTACGACAAGCATGCTATTGGGTGATCTGCCGTTTGGAAGCACCCTCACTGCTTTGACGCGGTCGTCTGCTGTTCCAGTGCTTGTGGTAAAGAAGAAGGTCATGGACGGCGGCGCACGAACGCTCCTGGCCACTGACCTGAGCGCCTCGTCCAGGCCCGCAATGCAGGTTGCGCTGCGCTGGTTCCCCCATGCCCAACTCGGACTATTCCACGCGTTCGATCCGCCGTACCGAATGTGGGCGGAGGACAAGGCGAGTTATGCACGCCATTTCGAACAGTCCGCCCTCGACGAATGCACCAGGTTCGTCACGGAAGCCGCTGGTGAGGCTTTGCAGAACAGGTTCGATGTCAGCGTCAGATGTGGCGACGTGGTACATGCTCTCCGCCTGCTGGTGGATGAGGGTGACGTAGACCTCGTCATTACCGGGACCCATGGCCGCGCCGGCGTCGCCAATCTTCTTTTGGGCAGCGTAGCATCTCGTATTGTTAACGAGATCCAAAGCGATGTGCTTGTGGTCCCGAATAGCCTTGATTGATCTTCTGCGTGGATGGCAGCTGGAGGAGGTTTATCCCAACTCTGAAATCGTTGGAACATTTCCGTTTTCTTCGACCGGCAAAACAAGGCGACCGCCTGATAGATGAAGCCGCTCCGGTTTTGTTCGCGGAGCGTCTCCCTGTCGTACATTGTAGCTTGCGGATTTCGTCCTACTCGGATGAAGGCTGGCGGCCAGTTTTTTCGATCCGTTCAAAAATCGATTGCCCGGCCGTTGATCTCGTAATCGCCGAAGCGGGCCGGCTCGGCGCCGCCGCGGCCGCCGGTTTCTGGCGGCAGCTCAAGCGGCTTCTGGTTCCTGCGCCGCTCCTCGGCTTCGGCAAGGGCGCGCCTGGCAGCCGGGGACAGCACCTTGCGCGGCGGCTCCGATCCCTCGGCCGTCGGCATTTCGCTATTGTCGTTGTCGGCTTCCTGCATGGGCTTCTCCTGCCGGAAATATTGAAAATGGCTGGTGAATAACCAAATCATAATGCGCCGATGCCGCGATTGAAAGCTTGTGACGGCGAAATCGGAGATGGAGATTCGCAATGAACCTTGTTCGCACTGCCATGTTGCTTGCCTTCATGACGGCGCTTTTCATGTTTGTCGGTTTTCTGATCGGCGGTCGGTCCGGCATGATGATCGCCTTCGTCATCGCCGCCGGCATGAATTTCTTCTCCTATTGGAACTCCGACCGCATGGTGCTTTCGGCTTATCGCGCCCAGCAAGTCGACGAGCGCAACGCGCCGGAATTCTTTGCGATCATACGCGATCTCGCCCGCAATGCCGGCCTGCCGATGCCGAAGGTCTACCTCTACGACAGCCCGCAGCCGAATGCGTTTGCCACCGGCCGTAACCCTGAAAATGCCGCCGTCGCCGCGTCGACGGGCCTGCTCCAGGCATTATCTCCAGAGGAAGTCGCCGGCGTGATGGCGCATGAGCTCGCTCACATCCAGAACCGCGACACGCTGACGATGACGATCACGGCCACGCTTGCCGGCGCGATCTCGATGCTCGGCAACTTCGCCTTCTTCTTCGGCGGTAATCGCGAAAACAACAACAATCCCCTCGGTGTCGTCGGCGTTCTCGTCGCGATGATCGTGGCGCCGCTTGCCGCCATGCTGGTGCAGATGGCGATCAGCCGCACACGCGAATATTCGGCCGACCGCCGCGGCGCCGAAATCTGCGGCAATCCGCTCTGGCTGGCTTCGGCACTCGGCAAGATCGCCCGCGGCGCTGCGCACGTGCCGAACGAGGATGCCGAGCGCAACCCGGCGACGGCGCATATGTTCATTATCAATCCGCTCTCCGGCGAGCGCATGGACAATCTGTTTTCGACGCATCCGAACACGGAAAACCGTATCGCTGCGCTCCACGACATGGCGCAGGGCGGCATGAACGTCTCGACGCCGCCGGTTCGGGCTGCTAATCCGTCGCGCAAATCGCGCTCTGTTCCGGATACGGGTCTTGGTCGCGGTGGTTCACAACCGCCAAAAGGTCCATGGTCTTGAATTCAGACGGCACTAAGAAACCATTCCGCAAGCATAAGACCGCCGCCGAGCGATCCACGCCGGCAAAACCGGGCCTGCAGGCCCGGGCTGCGGCGGCAAAAATTCTCGCCGCCGTCGTCGACCGCAAACTGCCGCTCGACGGTGCTCTCGACCATGAACACGGCAATCCGGCCTACAAGGCGCTCGGCGAAAACGATCGGGCGCTGGTCCGCGCCATTCTGAATACGACACTGCGCCATCTGCCGCGCATCGATGCCGCGATTGCAGCACTGCTGGAATCCCCGCTCCCGGAAGGCGCGCGGGCACTGCACCATGTGCTCGCCATCGGGGCGGCGCAGATCCTCTATCTCGACGTACCGGATCATTCGGCCGTCGATCTTGCCGTCGAGCAGGCCAATCAGGATCCGCGCAACCGGCGTTTCGCCAAACTGGTCAATGCCATTCTTCGCCGGCTCGGCCGCGAGAAGGCTGAGGTGCTAGAAGAGATCGGCAAGGTCTCGCCGATGCCGACCTGGTTCATCGCCAGGCTGGAAAAGGCCTATGGCCGGGACACGGCGCTGGCGATTTCGGAATCCCAGCTCGAGCCGGCGGCGATCGATCTGACCGTCAAGTCCGACCCCGAAGGCTGGGCAAAGCGGCTGAACGGCGTTGCCCTGCCAACCGGCGGCGTGCGGCTTGCCGCCTTCGATGGCGGCATCCCTTCGCTCGAAGGCTTCGACGAGGGCGCGTGGTGGGTGCAGGATGCGGCAGCAAGCATCCCGGCCAAGCTTTTCGGCGATCTCTCGGGCAAACGCACCGCCGATCTCTGCGCCGCGCCCGGCGGCAAGACGGCGCAGCTCATCCTTGCCGGCGGAACGGTCACCGCCCTCGACCAGTCGGAAAGCCGGCTCAGACGGCTGCGGTCGAATCTCGACCGGCTTGGCCTTCAGGCTGAAACCATCGTGGCGGATCTGACGACATTCGAGCCGGCGGAGCGTTTCGACGCGATCCTGCTCGATGCCCCCTGCTCGTCCACCGGCACGACACGCCGGCACCCCGACGTGCTGTGGACCAAGGGAGCTGAGGATATCGCCAGGCTGGCGGCACTGCAGGAACGGTTGTTGCGGCACGCGCTGACATTGCTGACGCCTGATGGAACGCTGGTTTTTTCGAATTGCTCGCTCGATCCCGCCGAAGGCGAAGAGGTGGTCGCCCGTGTCCTTGCCGATACGCGTGGGATCGAGCGCGTTCGGATCGATGCCGGTGGTTGGCCCGGCCTCGAAGCGGCGATCACGCCGCTCGGCGAATTCCGCACGCTTCCCACCATGCTGAAAATGCCGGATGGCATCGCCTCGGGCCTCGACGGTTTCTACGCGGCCGTGCTGCGGCGGATGACCTGATTGCAAGCCCACGCGAGTCGCGGCAAATTTCCCTATGGAAGACGTGTCCCATCCGCGCATGGCGTCGGATGAAAGACGTTAATGTGCGTATATTCGAACATTGTTACGAATTAATTCATTGTGGGCGATGAAATCGGCCGCTTTTCACCTATTCTTAACCACGAGGGTCAATAGACAATAGAATATGCAGTCCGGTCGGCGTTTTGCGAGCATGTATGTTCGGGAGGCTTGGCGGCGCGCCTTGCGCCGCGTCGCGTTGCTGCGCCTAAAACTCTTCCGCCATTCGATCAAGGTGCCCGAGCGTCTGATCGTCGCCCCGACCGATCTGCGCAGCATCGATTCGCATGTGGCCGACGAGATCCTCAACGGACGGTTTCTAATGGCCGGGCGGATGCTGGAAACGGGTGGAAAGTCACCCTTCACTTTCACTCTGCCCTCGCGCCCCTTCGCGATCCGCCTTCACAGCTTCGGCTGGCTGCGGCACATGCGGGCAAACAAGTCAGAGCGCAGTTCGACCGCCGCCCGGGCGATCGTCGACAGCTGGCTTTCCATTCATGCCGGCCGCATGGAGGGCATTGCCTGGGAGGTCGACGTCACCGCCCAGCGCGTCATCGCCTGGCTGTCGCATTCGCCGGTGGTGCTGCAGAATGCCGACCGCGGCTTCTATCGCCGCTTCATGAAGTCGCTGGCGTTCCAGGTAAGGTTCCTGCACCGCATGGCACCCTATACGCTGGGCGGCCTAGAGCTATTTCGGCTGCGAATCGCGCTCGCCATGGCCTCCGTCGCCATGCCAGCTCGCGCATCCACCCTCAGAAGGGCGGCGCAGGCGCTCGACCGCGAATTCGATAGCCAGATTCTGCCGGATGGCGGCCATATCTCGCGCAATCCGCGCGTCGGGCTGGAACTGCTGCTCGATCTGCTGCCGCTCAGGCAAACCTATGTCAATCTCGGCCATGACCTGCCGCAAAAGTTGATCTCCGGCATCGACCGCATCTATCCGGCATTGCGGTTCTTTCGCCATCAGGACGGGGATCTGGCGCTGTTCAACGGGGCCACCTCGACGCTGGCAAACGAGTTGATCTCGGTGCTGCGCTATGACGAGACCGCCGGCCAGCCGTTCAAGGCTTTGCCACAGTCGCGCTATCAGCGGCTTTCCGGCGGAAAAACAATCATCATTGCTGATGCCGGCACGCCGCCTTCGGGCGGCGCGCTGCGGACCGTGCATGCCGGCAGCCTGTCCTTCGAAATGTCGTCCGGCCGCCACCGCTTCATCGTCAATTCCGGCTCGCCGAAATTTGCGGGACACCGCTATGTCCAGATGGCGCGCACGACGGCGGCGCATTCGACCGTCATTCTCAACGACACCTCGTCCAGCCGTTTTTCGCCCTCGCCCTTCCTCAATCACGCGATTACCGAACCGGTTAAGACCGTCACCGTCGAACGTGCCGAAACCGAGGATGGACGCGACGGCATCAAGCTCAGCCATGACGGTTATGTCAGGGCGTTCGGGGTGCTGCATGAGCGGGAACTGACACTCAATGCGGCAGGCTCGATCGTGACCGGTCGCGACCGGCTCGTCGTTCGAGAGGGCTATGAGCATGACGAGCCGCTGAAGGCTGTCGCCCGTTTTCATATCCATCCCTCGATCGTCCTGCATCAGAGCGATAGCGAGTCCGTGCTGCTGACGGCGCCGGACGGCGAGAGCTGGCTGTTCTCGGCACCCGGCAATGAGGTGCTGATCGCCGAGGACATCTTCTTTGCCGACAGCTCCGGCATTTGCGGCTCGGACCAGATCGAGATCGACTTCGACCTTGCCGAGAAGACGGAAATCCGCTGGTTTTTGTCCCGCAAGGGATAGCACCTGTTTGCGCGGCGGCGAAGCTGTGCTAACGCGGCCTCAGAATGCGAACGTCCCTCGCGGATGTCTCCCGAAGCCCGAACGGAGTTGGTTTCATGGCCGTCATTTCCAAGAAGATCCCCGCCCCCGACAAGGTCGAAATCAAGACCGCGCTTCTCTCCGTCTTCGACAAGACCGGGATTGTCGAACTCGCCCAAGCTTTGTCTCAGAAAGGTGTGCGGCTACTGTCCACCGGCGGCACATACAAGGCGATCGCCGCTGCCGGCCTTGCCGTTACCGATGTCTCCGAAATCACCGGCTTTCCCGAGATCATGGACGGGCGCGTCAAGACGCTGCATCCGACGGTGCATGGTGGCCTGCTGGCAATCCGCGACGATAGCGACCATCAGGAAGCGATGAAAACGCATGGCATCGAGGCCATCGACCTTGCCGTTATCAACCTCTACCCCTTCGAAGAGGTGCGCGCGGCCGGCGGCGACTACCCGACGACCGTCGAGAATATCGATATCGGCGGCCCGGCGATGATCCGTGCATCGGCCAAGAACCATGCCTATGTGACGATCCTGACCGATCCCAATGACTACGCCGAGTTCTCGGAGCAGTTTTCTGCGGATGACGGCAAGACCGCCTATGCCTTCCGCCAGCGCATGGCCGCCAAGGCCTATGCCCGCACCGCCGCCTATGACGCGATGATTTCCAACTGGTTTGCAGAGGCGCTGTCGATCGATACGCCGCGCCACCGGGTTATCGGCGGGGCGCTGAAGGAAGAGATGCGCTACGGCGAAAACCCGCACCAGAAGGCGGCCTTCTATGTTACCGGTGAAAGGCGCCCGGGGGTTTCGACGGCTGCCCTTCTGCAGGGCAAGCAGCTCTCCTACAACAACATCAACGATACCGATGCCGCCTACGAACTGGTCGCCGAATTCCTGCCGGAGAAGGCGCCGGCCTGCGCCATCATCAAACATGCCAATCCCTGCGGCGTCGCCACCGGATCGAGCCTGGTAGAGGCCTATCGGCGGGCGCTTGCCTGCGACAGCGTTTCCGCCTTCGGCGGCATCATCGCGCTCAACCGGATACTGGATGCCGAAACCGCCGAGGAGATCGTCAAGCTCTTCACCGAAGTCATCATCGCGCCTGATGTTACCGAGGAAGCGAAGGCGATCGTCGCCCGCAAGCCGAACCTGCGGCTGCTGTCAGCCGGCGGCCTGCCCGATCCGCGTGCTGCGGGCCTGACGGCGAAGACGGTTTCCGGCGGCCTGCTGGTCCAGAGCCGCGACAACGGCATGGTCGAGGATCTGGAACTCAAGGTCGTCACCAAGCGGGCGCCGACCGCGCAGGAGCTTGAGGACATGAAGTTCGCCTTCAAGGTCGGCAAACATGTGAAATCGAATGCCGTCGTCTACGCCAAGGACGGCCAGACGGCCGGTATCGGCGCCGGCCAGATGAGCCGCGTCGATTCCGCCCGTATCGCGGCGCTGAAGGCCGAAGAGGCGGCCAAGACGCTCGGCCTTCCCACGCCGATGACGCATGGCTCGGCAGTCGCCTCCGAAGCTTTCCTGCCTTTCGCCGACGGCCTTCTGTCGATGATTGCCGCAGGGGCGACGGCGGTCATCCAGCCGGGCGGCTCGATGCGCGACCAGGAAGTCATCGATGCCGCCAACGAACACGGCGTTACCATGGTCTTCACCGGCATGCGCCATTTCCGTCATTGAGTGCGGGCGCCCGGCCCGACGGGGCCGGTTGTCATGCCCGATCGGCCGGATAGGGTGTGCGGATGAGCAGCACCAGCCCGCCGGCGAGGAACAGAATCAGCGTTGCCATGCCAAGCCGGGGTGATCCGCTCAGATAGGTCACCAGCGAAAAGAGCAGCGTCGCCATGAAACTCGTGGCGCGCCCTGAAAGCGCGTAGATGCCGAAGTAGCGGCCGGCTTCCTCCAGGCTGACGCTGCGGGCGAGATAAGAGCGCGACGAGGCCTGCACCGGCCCGAAGGCGAGCCCGATCAGCAGGCCGTAGAGGATATAGGCCTTCTCCGCCGCAGTGCCGAAGAGGCCGCCGGAATCCGCCGTCGGCAGCGCCACCAGCCCGAACAGCGTGTAACCCGGCCCAGTCGAGATGATGCCGATGGTGGCGAGAAGCAGCATAGTGAGGCTGATGACCACGGTCACCTTCGAACCGACACCCTTGTCGATGCGGCCGGCGATCAGGCAACCGAAAATGGCGACGACATTCAGGATGATGCCGTAGATGCCGATCTCGATCGTCGCCCAGCCGAACATGCCGGCCGCGAAGATACCGCCGAGGATCAGCAGGCCGTTGACGCCGTCCTGGTAGATCATGCGAGCGACGAGGAATGTCAGGATGCCACGGCGCTCCCTGAGTTCGCCAAGCGTGTTTTTCAGATCCCGCAGGCCGGCGCGGACGGCGGTGCCGAAGGGAAGACCCCTGCCGACATCCGGCGTGAAGAGGAACATCGGCAGGATGAAGATCAGATACCAGACGGCCGAGATCGGCCCGGTGATGCGGGCATCCTCGCCGGTCTTCGGATCGAGGCCGAAAAGCGGGTCGAGGCCGAGGATGGTCTTACCGCTCTCGGGGCTCGCCGCTAGCAGCGTCACGACCGCGATCAGCACGATCATGCCGCCGAGATAACCGAGCCCCCAGGCGGTGTTGGAGAGCTTGCCGACCTCGTGCTTTGCGACCAAGCGCGGCATCATCGAATCGTTGAAGACGATCGAAAACTCGGCCGAGATCGAGGCAAGGATCATGAAAATGACCGGATAAAGCACCGGCGAACCGGGGGCGGCGAACCATAGGCCAAAAAGGCTCGCGATCTTGATGATCGCGAAGAAGCCGATCCAGGGTTTGCGCGCGCCCGACTGGTCGGCGATCGAGCCGAGAATGGGTGACAGCAGGGCGATGATCACCGAGGAGATCGTCGCCATGTTGCTCCACGTCGTCTGCGCCGAAACCGGGTCATCGGTCAGCCGAGAAACGAAATAAGGCCCGAAGATAAAGGTGGTGACCACGGTAAAGAAGGGCTGAGCGGCCCAATCGAAGAACATCCAACCCCAGATGCCCTTCTCCGTGGCTTTCGGCGGCTGCGTCCCTGTCCAGTCAATGCGATTCAACATCCGCTCCCTTTTGCAGCGGACTGTCTCACCTCCCCCGGTCGCGCGCAAGATCGGTCAGGATACCTGCAGCAACGGTAATACGCGCAAGAGTGGGATCGCCGCTGTCGCTGAGGCTCGAAAGCTCTTCGACGATGCGGTTGATGCGAATGCGGTCCTGTGCATGCCAAGCCTGAACCGGAAGCTTCTCTTTGCCATGGTCGGACAGGGCGGAGATGACGATATCGCGTCTGGCGCTGGCGATCTGGTCGATGCTGCGGGCAAGCGCTAGGTTCTCGTAATGGTCGGAGGTGAGAATCCGTCCGCCGGCTGCCAGCAGCCGGGCAATACGGAAGGTCTGTGACACCGCGAAGTAGTTCTCGGCGGCACGCACCAGGGGCTCGCCGGTGCGTTCGGCAATCTGCATGATTTCAGGCACCAGCGCGAAACTCTGAAGGTTGGCAATCTCGGCTGCGAGCTTTTCGGGCACGCCCGCTAGGACGTATTCCGCCTGGCGTGCGTCGGCATCGACGGCCGACTGTTCGGCCAAGGCAGGTTTCAGTTTCTTCAAGGCGGCCTGCAGCCGGCTAATCACTTCGGCCATATCCGCTTTGGTCATGCCGGTCTTCAAGAGCAGGCGCGTCAGTACGATGAAGCTATGGCTGATTTCTTCATAGATGCGGTTCTGTATCTCGCCGGAAACCCTGCCGTCCAGCGTATCTGTTTCGGTCCAGAGCCGGTTCAGATCGAAACCGTCGCGGGCGACAATCGCGGCGCGCACAACTTCCGGTGCCGACGCCGCCGTTGCGTCCATCATGGCGACTGTGAAGCTCGGCCCGCCGCGGTTGATCGCCTCGTTGGCAAGCACCGTCGCGATGATTTCGCGCTTCAGCCGGTGGCCTGATATATCGCCGGCATTCGACTTCTGCATCTTGACGGGGAAATAATTGGAAAGCGTCGCGGTGAAATAAGGATCGTCGGGCAGGTCGCTGGCTGCAAGCGCATCGAAGAGCACGATCTTGGCATAGGACACCAGCACGCCGATTTCCGGCCGGGTCAGGGGCTTGCCGGCGGCATAACGTTCGGCCAGCGTCTGCTCGTCCGGCAAGGTCTCGACCTTGCGGTTCAGCTGGCCGGCGCTCTCGAGCACGCTCATGAAACGGCCAAGCTCCAGCCCGTTGGCCGTGCCCTTGCGTTCCGTCAGCGAGATCGCCAGCGACTGCAGGTAGTTGTTGCGCAGCACCAGCGTCGCCACCTCGCTGGTCATCGAGGAAAGCAGCTGGTCGCGTTTTGCGCGGGTCAGGCGTCCGTCATGCATGGCGGCTGCCAGCGCGATCTTGATGTTGACTTCGACGTCCGAGGTGTTGACGCCGGCGGAGTTGTCGATGGCGTCGGAATTGCAGCGCCCGCCCTTGAGACCATAGGCGATGCGGCCCTTCTGGGTGACGCCGAGGTTTGCGCCCTCGCCGATCACCTTGGCGCGCACCTCGACCGCGGTGACGCGGATCGGGTCGTTGGCGCGGTCGCCGACTTCGGTGTCGGTTTCGGACGTCGCTTTCACATAGGTGCCGATGCCGCCGAACCAGAGCAGGTCGACCGGGCTCTTCAGGATCGCCGTCATGATCTCGAAGGGCGTGGCGACAGTCTTGTCGATGCCGATCGCGGCGACCGCTTCCGGTGTCAGCGTGACCGATTTCATCGCGCGGGAAATGATCATCGCACCCTTGGAGAGCACACTTTTGTCGAAATCCTGCCAGCTTGAGCGCGGCAGCTCGAAGAGCCGCTGGCGCTCGGCGAGCGTCTTTTCCATGTCGGGATCGGGATCGATGACGATATCGCGGTGATCGAAGGCTGCTATCAACCGGATCTTCGGAGAGAGCAGCATGCCGTTGCCGAAAACGTCGCCGGACATGTCGCCGACGCCGGCGACTGTGAAGGGCGTCGTCTGGATGTCGATGTCCATTTCGCGGAAATGGCGTTTAACGGTTTCCCAGGCGCCGCGGGCAGTGATGCCCATCTTCTTGTGGTCGTAACCGGCCGAGCCGCCGGAGGCAAAGGCATCATCCAGCCAGAAGCCGGCTTCCTGCGCCAGCGCATTGGCGGTGTCGGAGAAGGTCGCGGTGCCCTTGTCGGCGGCGACCACGAAATAGGGGTCGTCGCCGTCGAGCCTGACGGTATCCTTCGGCGGCACGATTTCGGAGCCCGATATATTATCGGTGATCGACAACAGCGTGCGGATATAGGTCTTGTAAGCCTCGCGGCCGGCATTGAAGATCTCGTCACGGCTGCCGCCGACGGGGAGTTTTTTCGGGTAGAAGCCGCCCTTGGCGCCGACCGGCACGATGACCGCGTTCTTCACCTGCTGGGCCTTGACGAGGCCGAGCACTTCGGTGCGGTAATCCTCGGCGCGGTCTGACCAGCGCAGGCCGCCGCGCGCCACCTTGCCGAAGCGCAGGTGCACACCTTCGACTTCGACGCCGTAGACGAACATCTCGCGGAAGGGTCTCGGCTGCGGCAGCCCGTCGACCAGTTTCGGATCGAGCTTGAAGGCCAGCATCGGCTTCGGCGAACCATCCGGGTTCTTCTGGAAATAATTGGTGCGCAGCGTCGCATCGACGATATTGACGTAGCGGCGCAGGATACGGTCGTCGTCGAGGCTCGGCACGTCGGCAAGCTCGGCCTCGATCGCCTGGTGCAGTTCGGCCAGCTTCTTCACCCGGGCCTTTTCCGAGAGGCTGGTGTCAAGCGTGCTATGGAATAGCCGGAAAATGGCGGCGGCAACTGCAGGATATTTGTCGAGTGTCGTTGCGATATAGTCCTGCGAGTAGGCGATGCCGGCCTGGCGGAGATAACGTGCATAGGCGCGCAGCACATTCGTCTCGCGTGCCGAGAGCCCGGCCGAGAGGATCAGCTGGTTAAAACTGTCATTGTCGATCGTGCCGGCGAAGGCGGCGACGAAGGCTTCCTCGAGGGCGGCGCCATAACGCTGCAGATCGATGTCACGGCCATTGCGGGCCTCAAGCTCCATATCATGCAGCACGACGAGTTTCGTTTCGCCATCGGCGACCGGCACCCCGATGTCGAAGGTGCGTTCGCTGACGACATTGAAACCGAGATTCTCAAGAAGCGGCACGCGGCGCGACAGCGCCAACTGGCCGCCGGCGTGGAAGATCTTCAGCGAGAGCGTTCGGCCCTGCTCTTCCTGACGATGATAGAACTGGATGCGAAGCGGCTCACCAGAGGCGCAGGCGCCGATATCGGCGAGGTCGGCTACGGTTTCTTCAGGCGTGAAGGAATCCTGGAAGGCCTGGTCGACCGATATCTTCGGCGCCTTTGGTCCGGCCAGCGCCTCGAAACGGTCGTCCCAGCGGGCGGTGATCTCCCGGATCACCTGCTCCAGCTTTGCCTGCGGAATGCGCGGCGTTTTGCCGCCGGAGCGGCCGATGATGAAATGCACGCGCGCCACGCCGCCTTCCGGAAAAGCCGGGTAATAGGCAGAGACACGACCGTCAAAGACGGTCTTCAGATAGGTACCGATCCGTTCGCGGACGATCGAATCATATTCCTCGCGCGGCACGTAGACGATCACCGAGACGAAGCGGTCGAAATGGTCGATGCGCGGCAGGACGCGCACACGCGGCCGGTCGGCCAGATCGTTGATCTGTTCGGCAAAACTGGCAAGCAGCGTGGTGTCGATCTGGAAAAGGTCATCGCGCGGATAGGATTCCAGCGTGTTGTCGAGCATGCGGCCGGAATGGCTCATCGGGTCGAAGCCGAAATGTTCCTTCACCTTCTCGATCTTGGAACGCAGCAGCGGGATTTCCGAGGCGAGCGACGTATAGGCCGTCGAAGTGAAAAGCCCGACGATGCGCAGCTCGCCGGTGACGTTGCCGTCGGCGTCGAAGCGTTTGACGCCGACATAATCCATATAGGCTCGGCGATGGACGATGGATTTCACATTCGCCTTGGTGACGATCAGGAAGTCGGGGCCGTCGAGGAAGGCCAGGATCTCAGGCGTCGTCGTCACAGCATCCTTGCCGGTGCGCAGCACCAGCACATCGGGATTGGAGAGGATGCCGAGGCCGGTACCCTTGTCGCGCTCGACCCTGGCATCGGAACCTTTGCCGGAATAGACATATTCACGCATTCCGAGGAAGGTGAAATTCTCGTCGCGCAGCCATGTCAGGAAGGCGACGGCTTCATCGCGATCGACTTTCTTCCGGCTGGCGCCATTGGCTGAGAGTTCGGCGATCACCCCGTCGATCTTGGAAAGCATCGGCTTCCAGTCGGACACCGACAGGCGAACCTGTTCGAGCACGGTTTCGACGCGTTTGACGAGGTCGGCGGCCTGGGCGGAGTTGAGCGGGGCGATATGGAGCTGGATATGGCTGACGCGATTGGCCGGGTCGCTCGGGTGATCGGCGGAATAGAGCCCAGGCGCCTTGCCCTTCTCCACGACCAGGATCGGATGCACGGCCATGAACAGGTCGCGATAGGTGCTCGTCACTTCACCCATGACCGATTCGAACAGGAAAGGCATGTTCCGGTCGGTGACCGACAGCACCGAAACGGCAATGCCATCGGGCGTCACATTGGCGATGGTATCGATGCTGACGCGGGGCGCCTTGCCGTTCCAGGCGGCGAGTTCCTTTGCTGAATGCGCGGCGGAGAGCGCCAGCATTTCAGGCGTATAGAGTTCGAGATCGTCATTGCTGGCCCGTCCGAAGAGAATTTCCGGATCGAGATGCGCTTCGCCCGTCGCCTTGGCGATCTTGCGCGCGCTTTCGATCTGCTTTTCTCGTTTCGGATTGTTTCTGGCAGCCATGAATCGCCTCCCGCAATGGACTGGTTTTCTGCAAGCTAGCAGAAGATTTCGCGAAAAAATCTCTAAAATGCGGCCGTGAGGGCTCGTTTTGATGCTTTTTTGGCCCTGAAAATGGGAAATTGTCAGAGATTTTTCCGATTTCGTGGCCAAAACGAACGGGAGGATCCCCTTTTTGTTTTTCGTTTCGCCGCACATTTCCACGCTCACGTGAAGAATGGTTGACAGCGTGACATCAAAAAGATCATCAAACGCGGTCATCATTCGGATCTTGTAGCATGTCGGAAAATGCAGCGGGCGCAGTCATCGTCATCTCCAGTCATGTGGTGCGCGGCTCGGTCGGAAACCGGGCGGCCGTTTTTGCGCTGGAGACGCTTGGTCATCCGGTCTGGGCGCTGCCGACCATCGTGCTGCCCTGGCATCCCGGCCACGGCCGCTCGACGCGGCTGACCTTTGCGGAAGCGGATTTCGACGCGGCGATCGACGATCTGATCCGGGCGCCCTGGATCGGTGAGGTTAGGGCGGTGCTTTCGGGATATTTCGGCAATGCCGCGCAGGCGCGCTCCGTCGCCCGGCTGATCGCTGCGCTCAGGCAAGATAATCCCGATCTGCTCTATGTCTGCGATCCGGTCATGGGCGATCTCGGCGGTCTTTACGTGCCGGAGGCGACCGCGGAGGCCATTCGCGACCATCTCATCCCGCTCGCTTCGCTTGCGACGCCGAACCGCTACGAGCTCGCCTGGCTGTCCGGGGCAGCGCTCGAAGACAACAGCGCGATCATGGAGGCGGCGCTGGCGCTCGGGCCGTCGCGCATGCTCGTCACCTCGGCCGTGCCGATGATGGCAGGGGGAACCGGCAATCTCTATCTTTCCGGCCGTCACGCGCTTCTTGCCGAGCACCGTGTCGTCGAAAACCCGCCGAACGGCCTCGGCGACCTGCTTGCCGCCGTCTTCCTGTCGCGCCTGCTTTCCGGGCTCGAGGACGAAAAGGCGCTGCAGCTTGCCACGGCCAGCGTCTTCGAGGTGCTGGCGCGCGCCGTCAAGCGCGGCAGCAACGAGTTGATGCTGGCGAGCGATGCTTCCAGCCTTTCGACACCGATGGCCATGGTGCAGATGCGCCGGCTCGTACATCCGGCGCAGCGGCGGAAAAAATGACGCATCCGCTCATCCGTTCATTTTGCAGTGCAGCAGTTGATCTTGTCTGCCGCGCGCGCTAATCCAGTAGCATGCAGCGTTTTCCAAATTCCCTTCTGGACGGTTACCGCAACTTCATGAACGGGCGTTATGCCGACGCCCGCGACAGGTATCGACTGCTTGCCGAAAACGGTCAGAGTCCGAGCACACTGGTCATTGCCTGTTCGGATTCACGTGCGGCACCGGAGCTGATCTTCGATGCCGGCCCGGGTGAGCTCTTCGTCATCCGCAACGTCGCCAACATGGTGCCGCCCTACGAGCCGGACGGTCATTTCCATTCGACGTCGGCAGCGCTCGAATTTGCGGTGCAGGCGCTAAAGGTCTCGGATATCGTGGTGATGGGCCACGGCCGCTGCGGTGGCATTCGCGCCGCACTCGATCCGAATGCCGAGCCGCTGTCGCCCGGCGATTTCATCGGCCGCTGGATGTCGCTGGTCAAGCCCGCCGCGGAGCAGATCCAGAGCAATGACGTGATGACGGCCGCCGAGCGGCAGACGGCGCTGGAGCGCGTCTCGATCCGCAATTCGATCGACAATCTCAGAAGCTTTCCCGACATCAAGGCGCTGGAGGAAGCGGGGCAAATGCATCTCCATGGCGCCTGGTTCGATATTTCGACCGGCGAACTCTGGGTGATGGACTCCGAGACACGCGACTTTATTCGTCCCGAAATCTAGGGATCTGCCGCTTTATCAGTTTATTAAGAATTGCTGCTAAGATTGCCGGCAATTGGTCGCGCACGACCGACGTTTTGATCACCCTGGCGATTGGCGATGAAGTTCGAGACCATAAAAAGGGTTATCCTGGCCGCCATCATGCTGCCCTTCGTTTTCATGCTCATTGAAGGCGTCATCGTCATACGGGCTTCGGTCAAGCAATACGGGGATCTCGAGAAAGACCGGCAGTTCGCCGACGTGCTCGCCCGCGGGCGCTCCATCGCCGCCACCGAGATCCTCAGTGAAATCGGCGCCACGCGCCTTTATCTCGCGCATCCCAGCAGCAAGACTGCCGCCGATATGCAGCAAAGCCGCTCGACCCTCGATCGCGAGCGCCTTGCCTTCTATGCCAGCCTCCCCTCCCGCGATACTCTCGAGGACGGGCTTGTGGAAGAATTGTCGATTCTCAGCCTTGCCTACAGCCGCATCGTCGCTGCGCGCAGCGGCGTCGACCAGGGCCGTTATTTCGGCAGCGATCCCGGGTCGATCTATTGGTATGCAGCTCTGAAGCAGCTTGCCGTCGTCGATGCGCTTTCACCCCTGATCAGCGATCCGGTCCTGCTCGAGAAATCCAATCAGCTGATGGGCATCATGCTGACCTATTACGGCGAAAGGCTGATTACCGGCGTCGGCACCCGATACCTCGATCATGGCGTTTCCGCCAGATTTCCGGTGGAGCTGTTCATACAGGGCAAGGTCATGCTCGGTGAGGGCATGGACCATATGGTCTTTCATTCGGCGGCACCGATCGTGCGCGACATCGTCACCTATCTCGGTCGCCGCGACCAGGTAAAGGCGAATGCGATCACAGATGCCATCCTCGCTGGATCGCGGCCAACGCGCGCCGTGCGCGACGTCTGGGCCACTGCACAGAGCGAACGCATGAGTTTTCTGCAGCAGAAGATGATCGAGGCGGCGAGAGATATTCACGAGACCGGCGAAAACTTTTCGACGCGCTCGCATTTACACCTGACGCGGATCCTGGCGCTGTGCGCCGGCCTGCTCATTCTCGCGACATTGGTGATGGTGCTCGCGGCAAGGGGTCTGCGCCTGATCGACCGGCTGACGCGGGACCGGGAGACGCTGGTCGGCGAGTTGCGCAATGCCGCCCAGACCGATCTCCTGACCGGTCTTTACAACCGGCGCGGCTTCGAATTCGCCGCATCGGCCCTTCTGACGCAGGCCGAGCACGGATCACGCTGGATTTCCGTCGTGCTCTTCGACCTCGATCATTTCAAGAAGATCAATGATATCAACGGCCATGATGCCGGCGATGTTGTGCTCCGGCATGTCGCAGGCATCGCGCGGGCGAATTTCCGTTCCTTCGATCTCTTGGTGCGCCATGGCGGCGAGGAGTTCCTGGCACTTCTGCCGGATTCGACGCCAGACGATGCGGCAATTGTTGCCGAGCGGGTGCGGCTGGCGATCGAGGCGGCGGAAATCCCCTTGGAGAACGGGGATATTCTCAAGGTAACGGCAAGTTTCGGATGCGCCGGCCGGGCCAATGAAGCCACCAACCGAAACTTCGAAGATCTGGTCAACCGCGCCGATCTGGCGCTCTACGCCGCCAAGGCCTCTGGCCGTAACTGCGTCGTTTCGGGGCCGATCGTGCCGCAGGAGGAGCGCCGCAAGACGGCGTCCGGCGGCGGCTTTGATTCCCGCATATGAAAAACGCCGCATGTCGCAGCGGCGTTTTTGCGTATGATTGCCGATGACGGCGTAAAGCTCTGGACATTATCCCGGAACCGCGGCGCCGGGTGACATGCATTATCTGCCGGCGTCGATCTGCTGGCCGATATAGGCGATCGCCTGCTGGTAGACGCTGGCGGCGTTCCAGCCCTGGATGGCGACGAAGTTCGGCTCTCCCGGCTGATAACCGGCGCCGGCGCGCCAGCCATGGCCCTTGAGGAAATTCGCCGTCGAGGCCAGCGCATCGGCGCGGGAACCGACCATGTCGACGCGGCCGTCGCCATCGCCGTCGGCGCCGAAGCGCACAACATTGCGCGGCAGGAACTGCGTCTGGCCGATTTCACCATGGGCTGCACCCTTGGCCTGCGGGCTCAGATAACCCTCGGAGACGAGCTGGAGCGCGGCATAGAGCTGGTCGGTGAAATAGTCCGAACGGCGGCAGTCATAGGCGAGCGTCGAAACGGCCGACAGCGTATGCTGGTTGCCCATGTAGCTGCCAAAACCGGTCTCCATGCCCCAGATCGCGATCAGCGGGCCGGCAGGAACGCCGAAGCGGCGTTCGATTGAGGCAAAAAGCGCCTGGTTGGCTGCCTTCATGCCGCGGCCGCGGGAGATGACGGTGGCGCCGCCGCGCTTCTGCATGAACGCGTCGAAGGAGAGCTTGAAGCTTTTCTGGCCGCGGTCCGCGGCGATTGTCGGCTTGTTGTAGTTGACGTTGGCGAAGGCGCGGCTAAGCACCGATTGGCTGATGCCATTGGCCGCTGCCGTCTGTTTGAAATCGGCGACCCAGGCGTCGAAACCGGCGCTGGTATTGCCACATTGCGGTCCCTGCGCGAACGCCGGCACTGCATGGAGGACGCCGATTGCCGCAACGGCCGCGAGAAACAATTTTGTCATGCGCATTGAGAAAACCCCGCTCTCGATCTGCATAGATTTTAGGCGGGCAAGAGAATGCCAGCCGCTCGCGATTTTGTCACGATCACCTTTTGGCGAGCGCTTATGCAGTTGGATTTGCCCCGAAAAAGCCCCGCTCACCGAGCAGGGCTTTAACAGCTTATGGTTTACAAATGGTATCAGGCAGCCTGCTTGCGCGGCTTGACAAGGCCGCGATTGACGAGCAGCTCGGCGATCTGGATGGCGTTCAATGCCGCGCCCTTGCGCAGATTGTCGGAGACCACCCAGATGTTGAGGCCGTTTTCGACCGTCGCATCTTCCCGGATGCGCGAGATGTAGGTCGCGTCTTCGCCGGCGGATTCATAAGGCGTGATGTAGCCGCCGTTCTCGCGCTTGTCGATGACGAGGCAGCCGGGTGCATCGCGCAGGATGTCACGGGCCTGATCGGCGGTGATCTCGTTTTCGAACTCGATGTTGACCGATTCCGAATGGCCGATGAAGACGGGCACGCGCACGGCCGTGCAGGTCACCTTGATCTTCGGGTCGAGCATCTTCTTCGTCTCGGCCAGCACCTTCCACTCTTCCTTCGTGTAGCCGTCTTCCATGAAGACGTCGATGTGCGGGATGACGTTGAAGGCGATACGCTTGGTGAACTTCTTGTTCTCGATCGGATCGGCGACGAAGACGGCGCGCGTCTGATTGAACAGCTCGTCCATGCCGTCCTTGCCGGCGCCGGAGACCGACTGGTAGGTCGAGATGACGACACGCTTGATCTTGGCGAAGTCGTGCAGCGGCTTCAGCGCCACCACCAGCTGGGCGGTCGAGCAATTCGGGTTGGCGATGATATTGCGCTTGGTGAATTGGCTGATGGCGTCCGGGTTCACTTCCGGCACGATCAGCGGCACGTCGGCGTCGTAACGCCAAGCCGACGAGTTGTCGATGACGATGCAGCCCTGCTGGCCGATCTTCGGCGAGTACTTCTTGGAAACCTCGCCGCCGGCCGACATCAGGCAGATATCGGTATCGGAGAAATCGTAATTCTCCAGATTGGAGACCTTCAGCGTCCGGTCACCATAGGAAACCTCGGTGCCCTGCGAACGCGAGGAGGCAAGTGCCACGACCTCATCGGCGGGGAAGCCGCGTTCGGAGAGGATGTTGAGCATCTCCCGGCCGACATTTCCGGTGGCTCCCGCAATTGCTACTTTGAAACCCATTTCTCAAGCTCTCTTTCTCTTCTCTCCTCTTGTCCGGTGAGGGGGAAAGGCGCGACAGATCGCGTCTTCCTGTCCCCAGCCGAGCCGGGGAGAGAGCGGCAGGCCAGAGACGTCAGACGGTTTTCGTCGTCGTTTTGGCCTTGGTTTTGGCAGAAACCGGAACGGCAATATCCACCCCGGCAACCCGTGCCCGGTCATTGCACTCAGCAATGGCGTGTTCGTCGCGAACCATGGAGATTCCTTTTCCGCTGTTGCTCTTAGAAGGTTTTCCACAGGAGTCAAGGTTTTTGCGCTGAAAGACTACGGCCGGAGAGAGTGGTCCGACACTGCGACCTTTTGTCATGCCATTGTCATCCCCGGCAGATATCCCGGCCCGGTTCTCTTCTACTCTGCAACGAAAACGGGGGTTTTCCATGCGTACGCTTCTTGCCGCCTTTGCGGCCACCACCATGCTTGCGGGCGCCGCTCAGGCGACGACGGTCTATCCGCTCGATCGCGCGACGATTCTTGTCGGCTCGCCGTTCGATTTCAAGGTCGAGCTCAATAAGCAGGTCAAGCCTGAAGACGTGAAGATCACCGTCAACGGTCAGGATTACAAGACAATCCTCGGTGGCGAGGCGCAGTTTATCGAGCTGGAAAAAGGCAAGGATGACAAGGCTCTCGGCTCCGCTCTGCTGCTGCGCGGCCTGAAGATCTCAGCTCCTGGCGACTATAAGGTCGAGGTCGCCGCCGGCGACGAAACCAAGTCCGTTACCTGGAACGTCTACGAAACCGCGGCTCAGCCGAAGGCCAAGAACATCATCTTTCTGCTCGGCGACGGTCTTTCCGTTGCACATCGCACCGCCGCCCGCATCATGTCCAAGGGCATGACCGAAGGTAAGGCGAACGGCCGTCTGAATATGGACGATCTCGATCGCATGGCTTTCATCGGCACGTCGGCGACGAATGCCGTTGCGACGGACTCGGCCAACACCATGTCGGCCTTCATGACCGGCCATAAAACCGCCGTCAACGCGATTGGCGTCTACGCCGACCGTACGCCTTCCTCGCTCGACGATCCGCATGTCGAAACGTTCGGCGAAGCCGTCCGCCGTACGTCGAAGAAGTCGATCGGCATCGTTGCAACGTCTGAAGTCGAAGACGCGACCCCGGCTGCTGTCGTTGCCCATACCCGCAACCGCGGCGACAAGGCCGACGTCGTCGGCATGCTGCTCGAGGTCAAGCCGGAAGTTCTGCTTGGCGGCGGCTCGGCCTATTTCCTCGGGAAAGAAGTCGCCGGTTCCAAGCGCAAAGACAACCAGGATTACATCAAGCTGTTCCAGGATGCCGGCTACAAGCTTGCGACCGACAAGAACGAGCTCGCCGCCAATGCATCGGCTGAAGGCAATCTGCTCGGCCTCTTCCACACCGGCAATATGGATGTCACGCTCGACCGCGAATTCCTGAAGAAGGGCACCGTCGACAAGTTCCCCAACCAGCCGGGTCTCGTCGACATGACCAAGGTTGCGCTCGACCGCCTCTCCAAGAATCCTGATGGTTTCTTCCTGATGGTTGAAGGCTCCTCGATCGACAAGATGTCCCATCCGCTCGATTGGGATCGCGCCGTTGTCGATACCATCGAATTCGACAAGGCGATCGGCGTTGCCCGCGAATTCCAGAAGGCGCATCCGGACACACTGATCGTCGTCACCGGCGACCATACGCATGGCGTATCGATCATCGGCACCGTCGACGATGAGAAGCCCGGCACGGAAATGCGCGAAAAGGTCGGCACCTATGCCGAGGCTGGTTTCCCGAACTACAACGACGAAAACGGCGACGGTTATCCCGATAGGATCGACGTCAGCCGCCGTCTGTTCCTGAGCGCCAATAACGGCCCCGATCACTACGAGACCTTCCGTCCGAAGCTCGACGGCCCCTTCGTTCCGGCTGTCCAGAACGAAAAGAAGGAATATGTCGCCAACGAACAGTATAAGGACGTTCCCGGCGCGGTCTTCGTTCAGGGCAATCTTCCGAAGAGCAGCGAGAGCGGCGTCCATGCGGTCGACGACGTGGTCCTGCAGTCGGCTGGTCCGGGCGCTGAAGGTTTCCATGGCTACCTGGAGCAGAGCGACGTCTATCGCGTGCTCGCCGACACCTTCGCTCTCGGCGCCAAGCAGACGAACTGATCTGAAGCCAATGCGGCAAGATCGCTTGCGCGGCATTGCCTGTTTCACCGATCATGGTCCCGGCCGATTACAGCGCCGCGCGTCTTTCAGAGGCGCAAAAGGACGCTGTAAAACTTTGAAGCTAGCATCGTGCTTTCCGAAAATCGTTACGATTTTCAGGCCGATGCTAGCGGCCGGGATTTCACTCTTGGAGATCGCCATGGAAAAGCTCCCTTCGCTGCATCTCAGCCGCCGCCGGCTGCTCGGCGCTGCCGTTGCGCTTCCCTTTACCGTTTCTACCGTGCGCGCGGCCGATCCTTCGCTCTCTTTCGACGAGCTTTACGGCAAGATCGGTGTGCTCGGCCTGGAATTCTCCGGCAAGGTGAAGCGCCTCGCCGGCCAGGACATCAGCATGAAGGGCTTCATGGCGCCGCCGCTGAAGGCCGAGGCGCAGTTCTTCGTGCTCACCGAAATACCGATGTCGCTCTGCCCTTTCTGCTCCTCGGATGCGGACTGGTCGGATAATATCGTCGTCGTCTATCTCGGGGAGAAGCAGACCTTCGTGCAGCCGAGCCAGACGATCGAAGTGCGCGGCACGCTGGAATACGGCTCGTGGACGGATCCGGAAACCGGCTTCGTCAGCCTGTTGCGCGTTCGCCAGGCCGAATATTCCGCCGTCTGAACCGCTATGCTCGCTCTTACTATCGAAAACCTCTCCGTCACCTTCCCGGGCTTGTCCTCGCCAGCGCTGGCGATCGGCCACCTGTCGATCGATGCCGGCAGCAGGGTCGCCATCACTGGCGCGTCCGGTTCCGGCAAGAGCACCTTCGTCAATATCATTGCCGGGCTGGAGCGGACACGTCACGGATGCGTCCGCTGGAACGACGAGAATATCGTCGGTTTTCCCGAAAGCCGGCGCGACCGGTTCCGTGCCGCCAATATCGGCCTGGTCATGCAGGAATTTCATCTCTTCCCCGGTCTGTCGGCATTGGAAAACGTGTTGTTGCCGGCGCGGCTCGCCGGCGCCGCTTCGGCTGACGTCATCGAGCGGGCGCATGCGCTTTTAAGCACCGTCGGTCTTTCCCGCCCCGGCCAGAAGATCGAAACCATGTCGCGCGGCGAGATGCAGCGCGTGGCGATCGGCCGGGCGCTGCTACGCAAGCCCGGCGTCATCATCGCCGACGAACCGACGGCGAGCCTCGATGCCGAAAGCGGTGAAGCTGTCGGCGATCTGATCCTCGATCTTGCCATGGCCGAAGGCAGCACACTGATTGTCGTTTCACACGATCAGCGCCTGGCCGGCCGCCTCGACCGGCGCATCACCTTCGGTTCCGGCCGGATCAGCGACGATTCCGCGGCAGTGGCGGGAGCGGCTGCATGATCCGTTTCATCCTTTCCGATCTTCGCCGCCTCTGGGCGGGGTCGCTGGTGGTCGTGCTGCTGGTCGCGCTTGCGACCGCACTTGGCGTTTCCGTCGTGCTGCAGGAGCGGGCCCTTCGTCTCGGCAGTGCACGCGCCGCCGATAAGTTGGATCTCGTCATCGGCGCCGGCGGCAGCGAGACGCAGCTTGTGCTGTCCTCGGTCTTCCTGCAGCCCTCGCCTTTGCCGCTAATGTCGGGCGAGGTGCTGGCCAGGCTTGCCGACGATCCCCGCGTCGATTGGGCCGCTCCGATCGGCTTCGGCGATTCCTTCTCCGGCTATCCGATCGTCGGCACGACCGTTGTACTGGCGGAGAACCTGTCCAGCGGCCTTGTCGAAGGCAAGGTTTTCGCACGCGAGGGCGAGGCGGTGATCGGTTCCGCCGTCCAGCTTTCGCTCGGCGGCGAGATCAAGCCGATGCACGGTTTGGCGGAAGAAGGCGGCGAGACACATACCGAACTCGTCTACCATATCGCCGGCCGCATGCGGCCG
>Ga0123341_1000437_pt1 | contig 24954 bp, 15 predicted proteins | sample Turbeapinknodule_FD_89959 | JGI IMG/M metagenome (GOLD analysis project Ga0123341, IMG submission 89959) | Root nodule microbial communities of legume samples collected from Mexico - Turtle bean Mexico pink nodule | ecosystem: Host-associated > Plants > Roots > Nodule | place: Mexico: Nepantla...
TATATAATAGTAATAATAATAATAATAATAATAATAATAATAAACTTAAACCCAAAATTATCTATACATTTTTAATTAATTAAATACGTATATATTTTTATCCCTGAATAATTAGTTAATTAACTGATTGTATAGATTGTAAATTTGCAACGGCCAGCCTTGTTAAATTTGGTATAGGAGTCTTTGCTTTCAGTACTTTAACTGTTGCAAAACATTATTAAAACAGAGTTTCAATTTTTTTATTTTTCAACAGTCAAGATAACGAGCATTCCTTAAATAAAGTGAACAAAAGTTTTTACCCATCATTAGATCACATCTTCAAAATTCATTTATTGCTTTTCTTTTTGCGGAGGATTGGTATGAAATTGTTTTAGTTAAATTGCTAATTTTGAATTTAAATGATAAATATATAACTGTATAAATAGTAAGAAATTTGGTTTTAGTGCTAAGAATGTATTGGATACCATAGTTCTTGTAGTTGTATGCTTGCTACCGAGCTCCAATCCAAAACTTATCTATTCATCACAAATTATATAAATACACGAAAAGTTCTTATTTTGAAATCCTTACAATACTCATTTATTATAAGATATACTTGTTACATCTATTATTTTGGTGCATATTTTTTTTTAAATATTTAAAACTTACAAAAATATACGTGTTCTTGTTAACATTTGAATTTTTTTTACTAAATATTTGATGAGATGGGACTTATTAATTTTTAGGTCGAAATTTTGGAGAAAGCTTTTTAGAAAAGTTGTAAGTAAACAATGAAAAGAGATCTAGTTACGTATGATCCTAAAATTAGCACTACAAGAAAATCATCAAATAGAAACTAATTTTTAGATACCGAAATTATTAGTTGCATTAGTAACTAAATTAGAGACCATTTTAGAAACTAAAAAAAATTGTTTCTAAATTAGTTTCTATTATTGTTAAATAGTTTCTAAATTAGTATCTAATTAGCTACCAAGATTTTAACTACCAATTATTTAGATTCTAAATTTGGTAGCAAAAACCTTGTTTAAACAAGTTAAGAAACAAATTACCTTGATAAAGTGGTGTATAATGCTCTTGAAAAATCTTGTTTAAATAGATAAAATACAAACAGAAGGAAAAATAGATTTTGTAATATGCTTGATATTTATACTGACATTTGAATTCAATGAGAGTGGAAGTCAAATTCCGAGCAAGGTGATATCATATTTAATTTTATAAAATATAAATTTAAGTATTGAGTTTGGGTGAAAACTTGAAATTCAATTAACTTGCAAGAAGAATTATGTTGCTCTCAAGCCCATTTTTGCGAGAAAGGATCTTCACTCAAGCGAAAATGAAGTAAAAATTTGGTTAGTTCATGGGTCTATTTTCGTTGAAGCGATGAGATTTTTCGCTCAAGTGTAAATAGTAGTGGAACTAGACCTGGTTTCTACCTCATGTTCGCTCAAGCCAAAAAAAAATCTCCCTTTCTTTTTTCTTCTTTTCTTTCCCCTTTTTTTTGTATTCCTTGATTTGGATTTTGTATGAATGTTTTATATATAAATGTAAATTGAATTTTAATTTTATATATTTAATTGTTTTGTGAAATTTTCAAATAATATGTATTGTATGAGAGTGATGAAATTTGCATGGAATTGAAGTTATACATTTGAGATAATGTATTGAATGTTGTTTGTTTGTGTATCAAATATTGTTGTCTATGTTGTAATAGAGACTCATTAGCTTTACTAATGTCTAAGTCACATAGACTAAAAAATCAAGTGGTAAGAAATTGTTTGGAAAGTTCATGCACATCGTGACATATATAGATGCATGACTTGAGTTGTATTGAATTTTACCTTAATACCATGATTCTTGAATTATTTTGTAAATCTAAGTACTAGATTGGATTAGATGTCACTACAAGAAAATCATTAGATAGAGACTAATTTTAGAGACCAAAAATAATTAGTCAATATATTAACTAAATTAGATATTATTTTTAGAGACAAAAAGAGATTATTGGTATCTAAAGTAGTTTTTATTATTAGTAAATAATTTCTAAATTGGTATTTAATTTAGTTGGTATTCATATAAAGTTTAAATTATCGAAAATGTCAAATATATGTTTTTTTGAGACAATCACTCTTACACTTACTTTCTTGACAATCCTCATTCAACTTCTCATCACACCTTCTTGTTTATACTACTTTTATTGTTCCTTCATTTTCTACATCACAAACACAGTATTCAATACTAAACCTCCAATCTCAACTTCATAAATTTATTCATAACAAAAGTGAATTTAAAGGATTAGTAAGCACAAATTAATGAGTAGATTGAATGAGGAAAACAAAACATATCAATCTCAATGGCAAGAACAAGTAGCAGGATCAAAACTGAAATGATGAGCTTCATATTAAATGATCTTTGAGTAATGTTAAGTTGATGCTTTGTTCAATTCCCCAAAATATCTTTTGATGGGTTGAAATCAATATTTATTGGGATATATATACTAACATTATCACACATATTCATAAAAGCAAACAATTTAGTTGTTTTTTTAAAAAATAACTAGTGTACTCTATTAGTCTTAATTATTAATTATTATTTTTTCTTATTATTCATTAATACAAATCATAAATACTCACTGAACAAAAAAACATAAAAAATAAATAAAAATACTGATACATGCTAGACATCATTGTAAATCTTGACATCTCATATAAGTGAACACGATATAATTCATTAATAGGAAGCCTAAGCTTGTTTGCTTTATGATGTTTTATTTAATTGTTATCTTAAGCAAACATAGTAGGCTGGTTGATGGTACTTGTATAACGGTTGTGACACCTCTAAAGTGTCCCGATAATTTATTTTTCCATTGTTGATAATCATATGTTATCACTTTAACAATCTAATATAAAAAAAAAAAAAAAAAACCATAAAAACATTAAAAAAATATTATTAAATAAAAACTAATTTTAAAAAATATTAATTAATCATATATTAACTAAATTAAATACTATTTTAAAAAGTAAAAAATTATTAATATTTAAAATAATTTTCATTATTAATAAATAGTTTGGGCTCAAGTGGATTCTCGCTCAAGCAAGATTGTGTTCGCTTAAGCGAGTAAAACGTCGAAATTGACCAATGCTGCTGGAGCATTCTCGCTCAAGCAAGAATGGGCTCGCTTGAGCGAGATGCTCTGATGCTCTGTTGGGCTTTTGTGAGCTTGGTGTGTGTTAGGACCTTCTAACTTTCCCTTTTTAGCTTATATTATTCTCTTTTTGCTGAATCATCTCCATTCTTCCCTAAAATCCTGCAATTAAAACAAAATTTGGGAATAAATTGATCTTATTCAATTAAAAATCACAAAATATGTAAAAAGATATAAATTCATAAACTAAGGATTATTTCATACTTATTTTAGCAATGAATATTCATAAATACCTATATTTTAATATAAAATATTACTGAAATTTGTCAATTATCATAACTCAACTAGTAAAAGAAATAGATATCCCTTTCTATTTGGCCAACCTTTTCTTAATATTTCCTATCATACCTTGCCAAAAAAAAAGCTTTTTTCTATAGTTACCCCATATTTGTATCCCTAAATATGTAAAAGGAATGTTCATTATACTGCAGTTTAGAATCGTCACAAACCTTTGGTACTATTCTCTACCCTTATACTCTTAATTCTACTTTTTAAACATTCACTTTAAGTCTTGAAGTGAGCTTTAAAAACCTTAGTATACCCTTCAAGCCAAAATATTCTTTGTATTGACTTTACAAAATATTATAAATATCATTCGTAAATTGTAGTATATTGAAGTGAACCTCTTTCTTCCTCACCTTTATACCCTCTAATAATTCCTTTCTTATTACAAGTCTCACAAGACCTATTAAAACCTTCAACCAAAAAAAAATGGTATTAATGGATCCTTTATCTCAAACTTTTTATGGTATTAATTTTTTAGTTAGACTACCATTAACTAAGATCGATAAGGTTTATGATTCCATATATCTCCTTATCCAATCTATTCATTTAAAATAGAACCCTAGTATTCATAACATATAATATAGAAATTCTCAATTGACCAAATCATACCTTCTCATAATTTACTTTAACAATTATACAATTTTTCTTCTTCCTCTCAACTTCGTCCACCACTTCCTTATTAACACACTGTCTAAAAATAATCTTCCTCTAATGAATACAAATTGTTTAAAATAATTGTTCTTATGTAGGGTTTTCTTAAGTCTATTAGACAAAGTTTTAGATATAATCTTATGTAAACATGATACTAAAGATATGAGTCTGAATTTATCTAGGTCTTGGGGTTCTTAGTTTTGGGTACCAAGATTATGAAGGATCCATTACTTTCTCTTGGTATCAAATTCGTCTACCACTTTCATTACATAACCTTTTATAAGTTCCCAGAATAATTAAAAATCCAAAATTATATCTGTATGAACAGGGATTCTTATTGCTATCACAATTCCACACTGTTTCTTTGATTACTACTTTTGTAAAACTTTTTGTTAACATTAGATAGAACATTGATAAATGGGTTGAACACTGACCACATTGTGACTCGGTACATTGACCTTGCTCGCACCCTACATCCTTCGTTAATTCTTTCTTCGTGGGTTGCTTCTTCCTGCACCTCCATACCTTCTTCTCTCACCTCCATAGATTTTCGTATTTCCAAAACTACCCCTCTGTAATATTTCGGATTACATAATCCGGAAGTCATTTTTTAAATTTGTAATTAGTTTCCGGATTATATAATCCAGAAGTCTTTTTTAAGATGCATGATTACTTTACGGATTACATAATTCGGAAGTCTTTTTTAACTTCCGGATTATGTAATCCGGAAGTCTTTTTCCAAATGTATTTCCAGATTACATAATTCGGAAGTTATTCTATGGGGTGGCATAAGAAGGATAAAAATATATTTTCATGTTGTGTATGAAGGTGCAAGAAGAAGATATGGAGGTGCAGGAAGAAACAGTCTTCTTCGTGTTTCACGTGTGTAGTTGAGTCCCAAGTTCATTAACGCGCTCCATTTCACGTACTTTGGCCAGAACTTTATATTGGGCCTGCAAAGGGTATTCGTGTGAGGCAATTGCTTCATACATCATATCACCGCACCCGATTACAGAGAAAAAGACAAAAATACCCTTAAAAAAACGGGATACATATAAAATTACATTCCAGATCCCCTTTTCCAGAACACAATAATCTTTTCTGGATAATTTTTTCCAGAATGTATTATTTTCAATTCTGGATTTTTTTTATCCAGAATGAGATTTTGATTTTTTGTTTCTGGATTTTTATATCCAGAACACAATAATCTCTTCTGGATCTACTTTTCCAGAATGTATTATTTTCAATTCCAGATTTTCATTTCTGGAATAAAGGGTATTTTCGGAATTTTTGAAATTGTGTTGAGTGCTTATTATTGAATTTTTTGTGTGAATTTACTTCTATTTTGTCTAGGAAACTACTCTAGGATCATATATTTTAGAAATTTCTATTTCATTTACAGTTTGTTTTTTTATTATAGTATTTATTTAGGTTCAAAAGTGTTTGGTGCAGAAAGCAATTGCCTTCGTGTGATAAGAAAGTTTTACATTGGGCCTCTTTGCGAGCCCATGAGGTGTTGGATCTTGCTTGTTCATTTGTTTTACGTTGAAGCTACAAAAGCTCATGTCCTCTACCATATTTACTCTGCAGCAATTGAAATTCCTATTTGTAACCTAACTTATTCTATCTTTTCCACAATTTACTTACTTTATCAATGGATATTAGAGTTCTGATTGGAACTACCACTTTACCCAAACATTTCCAATTCCACATAGAAAGACGAATACCCCTACATCTTACCCATATATATGTATTTCTGATTTCTGAAATTGATGTTTTCACAATAAAGATAAAAAGTTCTTTTATTTAGAAAGCACATTAGTTATATTTTAACCTGCCAAAATTTCTTACTTTTCCCTATATTTTAAGCCAACTTCATCTTAAAATCTTAAAATAAAAAATATCGTGAAGTTTAAGTGCTAATTCCTACTAGTGTCATGACATTAATAATTATTATTCGATCATCATGTTACATTATGTAGACCCATGCCCTTAACATTTATTGTTAAAGAGTTAAAACTAGCGAAAAGTTATTAACCAATGCTTTTTTTTTTACTAATCAACACATTTTCCGTAAGCATTCGTCTATTTCCTCTCATTCTCATCATGTATTGATATTAGTTTACTTTTTCCATTTATACTTAAATCATTTATGACTAATACAGTTTTACATTACGTAAAAGATATGCATCCTCGTGATTTTTTGTCTTTACTAAAGACGTTCATTAATTTTGTATAGAATCAATGGCTAATTAATAGAATAATGATGAAGGGTTCATTATATTTTATTACTATTGTTCGCATGAAGAAAAAAAAAAAGAAAAGAATGAAGTTATATATGAGACGTGCTATTTAGATTGAGGCCAACAGAATTTGTACATTGTTTTTTTTTGTGTATATGTCTACCAGTCGCTTAATAGAGAAAATGGAAGTTTCTTTTAATTGTTTTTTAACAGCGAGATTGATGAGCTCACAAAATATAAAATTAACTACAATATAAGTGTTGTTAAAACATTGTCATAATATAGAAGGAATTAGCACTTAAGGAACCTTAAAGTTTTGACAAAAATAGTTTAACCACTGGATTTCACACGGTGTCTTAGCCTGTAAATCAACCTCCACACTGATTCACAATATAGTTGCCATATTGTCATCCAACCATTTAGAGATGTTTTAGCATATAGGTGTGAGATTGGAAGCAACTATCATATGCAAGATCGAAATGAAACAAGCAACTACATCAAAGAACTCTTGTGATAATTTGATTCACTATTTAAATAGTATGAATATTTTTATTTAAAGGATTGTATGCTTCTTTTTTTTAAATAAGCGAAAGGAAAATAAAATTTTGTAAGAAATACTTAGAGTGCTTTATCCCGTTGATAAACTAACTACTATGGTTTTATGTTGAAACACAGAAATACATAACCACTCAATATCTCCAAAAAGCTACAAATCACCTAAGTATCTATATTGACTTCTTTTTACGTTTTATTTATAGCATTGCATCTTCTACGCTCATGATTCAATAGTGATTGTGTTCCACTCTTAGGGCATTATTTCTACCAATTCTTAATATGAAATTAGTAAAAGCTCCCATTGAACTTGGTATTATGGATTCAAGACAGTTCAATGTTGCTTTCTTAGAAAAATGGATTTAGCATTTGGGTGAGGATAAGGACGAATTGTAGAAGGAGATTTTAGAATCTAAGTATGGTGTTTGGAGGAATTTAAAGGTTCTTAGGAGTGATCACAAGAACTCACTTTGGTGGAAGAACTTGAAGAAGATATCAAAATGTAAACAATGGACAAGTAAATTTGAAGATAACTTAACATGGGAGGTAGAAAATGGGAAAGAGATCAAATTCTAGGAGGACAAATGGGGAGAGAATGTGGAACTAAAGGAAAAGTTTTTGAGATTATTTTCTTTATGCACAAGTAGAGATCTTGAGTTTTATCAAGCCGGGGAGTGGAAAAATAATATTTGGAAGTGGAAGATAGAGTAGAATAGAAATCTCTTTGAGTGGAAAATGTTACAAGCATAAGAATTGGCGTCGATCGTGGAAGACAGGAATTTGAACAGGGGAAGGAGGATAAATGGGTATAGAAGGAGGGGAGCTATCAAAATACACAGTCAAATCAGCATGTAAAATTCTAAAAGGGGACGTATAGGGAGAAGGAATTCGTATGTACGAGAGATTTTGGAAGACAAAGGTTCAACCATCAACTCATACCATTCCTTGGAAGGTGATGAAAAATAAGATTGCGTCAAAGACTAATTTAGAAAGAAGGGGAATAATAGGGTTGAGTTATATATGTAGTACGTGTGGAGAGGAAGAGGAGACAACTAGTCATTTATTTTTCAAGTGTAGAATCGCGTGGTTAGTTTGGAGAATGTGTTATGCGTGGATGGAGATGGTGTCGGTTGATCATTTCAATACAAAAACACATTGTTTGCATTTTATTCTATTTGATGTCTCTGAAGGGGTTAATCTTGTATAGGGATATGTATAAATATTAGTGGTAGGACAATTGTGAAAACAAATAAATAAAAGAATTTTCATTTGAGGCGTAGTTGATCGTATTGAAATTTTTACAATTGTATAATTGAAGATATAGGCATGGGTAACATCTAAAGAGATGTCAATGTGTTGCTCTTCTTCTGATTCGTGCAATGATGATTTGGTTTGTTTGAAAACTATTAGGAAGAGACATATTTTAAACTATAAATTTAAACTATGAATTATATCGTGAGGGAGGATTTTGATGTGTTTCTTGGGTTCTAATTTAGAAAAGGGTGGAGGAAGAATAAACAAAAAATTTATTCAAGAGATGTGGTAAGGAGTGTTAAGGAATTGGAGTAGGGGTTTAGGGGAGGAAGGAATGAAGGAGTCACCACGTATTGAAGAGTAACATCCCTAAAGAATTTAGAGTTTTCCTCACAAATTTTGCACAGATTGATCCAATGTGGCTACAGTAAATCTTCTACCAATGGAGCATTGTAGTTAGGATTCTCAATCTCAGTACATTCCAGAATTCCTAACTCACAAGGTCAGCATGGTCATCCCATACTTATCAATCGATTCATGAAGCATGATTATCAAATTATCTTGCCACCTTCCTAGACCCATCCCCTCCTTTTATACCGTTTATCTTTTTAATACTTGTATCCAAATTGTGATAATCTTGCAAACAATGTAAGGTGTTTTCATTTTGATCTTAATGTTTGCCTTACTTCATTTATACAAAAATAATAATTTAATCTTGGTCTGTTTTAATTAAATTATTATCTGACTAATAAATATTAGAAAACAAACCCAATACTTTCTAAATAATAAAGACCTGTATTAAAAGTTTACAGTTAGTAAAAGTGCTGGAACAGTGGCACCCGGGATTAAAAGAAAGCAAAGAAACAAAAGAAATAATACTAATAAGAACCAGAATGTTATTTCAACTGGCTTAAAAATACATTAGGGAGATCCAAGTAACATATACTAAGATGAATTAAAAATGCAATACTACAATGTTTTGTACATTACAATCGTGACCTTAAATAATAACTAACGCAAGTGTTAATCTTCTGAAATTAGTTATGCATGTACTAACTTCTTACTGCATATGACCATTACTGTGTGTCTGATTATTGGAGAAGCACCAACAACCGAGGCAACCAACTCCAATGAGTTAACATTAGGGTCAAAGTCACCCACAAATTTAGAGATAGATGAACTGTCATTAAAAATCTGACATGTCTTCAACATCACACTACAATGTAAATGTCATGTTAAATATTATATATATCAACGTATTACATGACATTTTCGTATGTAATGAATACAAAAAACTAATGTCTATTAACAGGGTTGGTTGATTAAAATCATTAATATAGACTCAATGATTCAAATAGAATGCGGCAACATATCTGAAAAGATCTAGCGTGTTAAATATTACCAGCATATAAATAATATATCCAACAATATAGTAAATGATATACACATTGAATACACAATAGAACAAGACTCCTTCGTAAATAATACAATAAAATAAATATAAAAAACTAACATACTAAGAGATGATAAATTATGAATAAATTCATAGGGTTAGTATACGAACCATTAGCTACATCATGTGCACAAGTTATATCATAATTAAATAATATAATAATAATAATCAAATTAATTTCGATCACTGACTTCTCAACGTCATGGTTGTTGTGTTGTGATTATGGAAGAGGAGAGGGAAATAATGGAACAGAAAATTAGTCAGAAAGGGTTTCAAGTTTTAGAATGTGGTGGGATGTAGTTTTTTTTTTCTGTTTCTTTCCTCCTGCTATTGCTACCTGCTTGCATTTACACACACTATTTCTGGATTTGATAAAGTTCAAACTATCCTTTTAATGACATGAATATTAAATAAGTTCGTGAGAAATTCAAGGTCCTTGACTTAATCTCTGCAAAAAGAAGATAATATAACACTCTGGAACATTTCATAGAAAAGGTTTTAAAGCTAGGCTTAATCTTTTAGTAGATATTATTTTTAGGTGCACTTATTTGTTACACTATCCTATCCATGCAAAAGCTGAGGGAGGATCTGGAATTTAAACTTAAACAATTGTCAGCAAAAAAAATTACCAGATTATCAATTAATTAAATATCATTTAAATTACTTTTAAAAGTAATTACAAAATCAAATACAGTACAATTCACATGTAGTGAACGAAAAGAAGGTTTATAATTTTAACACATTCAATTAAATTCCAGATAAATGATAGATAAAAATACTTGAACAAATGTCCGTTGCATATTAACTTCAGTGGCGAAAATATGGCACTGACAGTAAAAAAACATACCAAATTTATAAATTGTGTTTATCTTTTACAATTACTTTTAAAATGGTATTAATGTAGCCTAATAACGCTAGTCATGAATTGTATAATAATCAGGATTTCGATGTTTAAACAAGGTCCTCTTTGCTCTTCGCAACCCCCTTTTCCAAAAGCACAGATTATCTGATTTGATTTCTTTGACAAAAACAGGAGAAACATATAACCGAAAAAACAGAGGTTCAAAAACAAATTAAGAGCTTTTCATAGTAATTTCAAAACAGCTACTTTTACACTCAGACATTACTTGAAAGGTAATTACGAAACGCAATCAACTTGCCTCTCATCGACATGATGCTTCATCCCTTAACATACTTCTCCTTCCTCTTGATCTCCAAGAGTGAAGCAAGAACGGCGCATTTCTTCTGGATTTGTTTATATTCCTCTTCCAAGACTACAACCTAACATCAGCAACACTAACAATTAAAACACAACGATTAATTAGATCACAATAATCAAATTTTGTAATTTGACTACTATTACCGTCTTTTTCAGTTCTGTCTCCTTTAACCTATACTCCTCACACCTGCGGAAAAGGGTTTTAGTGGAATTCTATTCAACAATAAAACAAGTAAACAAGAAGCCCAGGCACATCAAGGTAATACATACAGATACACCCCAAAGTGATTGCCATGTTAATCTTGCATTGCCAAATTTTTTGAAATACTATACAACACTCCACATGCCATGTCATGTGATAGGTATTAATAATTAATTATTTGGAGAGTACATATATAAGAACCAAATTTCAGGTATAATTAAAATATCGTGATAAAGTAGAAAATAATGAATTAGTGGGAAATTTCAGGTATAAGATTGCAGGATAAAAATATATAAGAACCATGGAAGAACCAAACTACAAAAGCTAACTATTATTGTGGGATAGTACACGGCATTATACACCCAATACTAGAATCTCAGTCTTCCAATGTACGACTCCAAGTTCCATACGTGCATTTAGATCCTAATATCATACCACGTCCAGCGGGCTAGCTGTGCACTAGCCGTTAAAAACTGGAACATTGACGTCACCCCAGCGCAGCATGTTTGCAACTGAGACATGGTGGAATGCTCTAATAACAATTGATAACAACCTTGAGAGATCCACACACACCACAAGCTGGCTATTGTATTGGAGAGTCCAAGATTTTATGTACCCCCCACTAGAATCCCATACTTTCAATGTTCCCATACATTGCAAATGGATCCTAACATTATCTAATCCAACAAAGTATTTTATCAGAATCATGGTATTGCCAGAATAAGAAATTAGGAAATGTAAACCATTGCCAATGGGATCCTAACCCACAAACATGCAAAATTATAGAATAATACATGTAGGGTACATAAGATTATATCACAAAACGGAAAATATAGAGATATAACAGAACCAAGCAACTAAAAATTACACATCCTTGTCACAGTAGGTGAAGTAACAAGTAAAAATGGTCTGGTTGATGTACGACAAAGGGATCAGGGAAGATGATTGATCAAGCAGTACATAGAAGGAACGAGTATAGCCATTAAAAAAGTATAACCAAGGATGAAAAAGAATTTTTTTTTGTCTTCACTCTTGAAGACAATTTTTAAAAAATATATTTACCTCTCAAATAGTTGTATGTTTTCTGCACAGATTTCATCAACAGATACAGACTGCGGAGTTCCAACCATTGTACCCTGTAAGAAAAAATACATGTTCATGACCCACAAAATCTTGCATACGTAAATAAAATAGAAAATTTTATTCAATGGGTACATATAAACAAATGGTAGTTTTTTTCAAGTCTTTCCTTAATTTTCAATCAATTATTTTATAAATTTATGTCTTGATTTGATACTGTAATAAGTCTTTTCGGAATAAGATTTGAGTAAAATCTTAATCATGATCGAATCATAGGTAATATGTTATTTATTGATTCCTGATTTTCTCCCGAATTGTGGTAGAATGGTTTCCTCAATGGAACTAACACTGTCCATAAATTATTGGCTGTATTACTAAAACATAATTACAGACATAAATGATTTTCTTCTCTATTCCGATATAGTTATCAAAAGCCTTGACTCTAAACCTTTCTTTCTCTAGTTGTGAAAATGGAAATTATCAGTATCAATTCATATTCTTCAACAACTGCAATGATAGCTGGTAACCCTAAACCACCAAAGGTTCTACCACACTGATCAAGACCCAAAAGACTGCTAATAGAGAAAAAATACATTCCAAACCAACTCTGAAGATACCAAATTGTCAACATCTACAAATGAGACAACTCCTTTCACTGCAGAACAATTGGAACAATAGTATAAAATCTTCTCAAAATGACAATAATCTCTCTTGCTCTTTCCACCCCAAAAGGGTATTCATTCAATTGCTGCCCGTAATTTTAAAAATCAATAACTTCAGATTATAGATTTCAGAGCCACTGACCATCTGATGGGCTATTCATTCAAAGGTATTTTCTTCTAATAGCCCGTGTGCAGTAAACAAAAGATTCAATGTAGCATAAAACTCCTTTTCTACATAGCAGGAATAGGATCAGTACCTCTCTCTTTAACATTAACCCCTCCATGATGTCCTTCATGCACCAAATTTGTCATGCAATCAGCTTTCAATTTGTAAAATCACCCTTGATTTAAATTGTCCAGAGCAATATTTGATTCTTCTTCTAAGATTCAGAATTGAACTAGGGAGGATTATTGACAACGCTAAAAAAATATTGGACTCGACATATTTACAGATGAAAGAGAATTGAGTGGACTAAATCAAAGTACTAGCCTCAATACTAGTCATGTTTCGACTTCCTAGGGATAATGAAATAATATTAACTGCCTAGACCATACAAATTTCAACTATATTGAACATTTGTTTCTTGGATTTTTCAATATAAAATGTCATCTTTAACTTGTCGGGGCAAGACATCTTCCCATTATTTATCCCAACATTACACAGAATCTAACCCCCGGTAGATATTCTCATTTCAACCTCTTCCGGTAAACAATCACATTTATCGAGGACCATACTAGGTTCACCTGAGTGTGCTAACAAGGACAAAATTGAAATGGAATAAATTTTTAAAACACTTAAGAATGATAAGCACTCAATTGCACAATATATATACACACACATATGTATGTATATGTGTGTGTGTGTGTGTGTGTGTGTGTATATATATATATATATATATATATATATATATATATATATATATATATATAAAAGCAACAGTGGGGACAAAATTCAACAAAAACTTCAATAAATTTTCATGGAAAATGGAATTGTACATCAAAAAGCACATGCTGATACACCCCCAAAATGAAGTGGCTGAAAGAAAAATAAACACCTTTTGGAAGTAGCTAGAGTAGAGCTCTCTTATTTTAAAATATGGTTCCTAAATACCTTAGGGGAGAAGCCATATTGGTAGTAACTTACTTCAATAATAGATTGCCAAGTAAATCATTGAACTCCAAAACTCTTTCAAGGGTATTTCTAAATTATTTTCCGCAAAATAGATTTTCATCAACTTTACCCCTAAAAGTATTTGGGTGCACTATATTTGTTAAGCATGAAGAAAACTATAAAATAAACCCAAGCCTCAAGCTAAGAGGTGAGTTTATTTGTTACAAACCCATACAAAAGGGATACAAGTGCTTTTATTTGATTTCAAAGTTGCATGCCACCTTTTTTATTTCAAAACCTTCCAAGACACATCATAAAAAGTTGAATTTCGCATGGTCTCCACGACTTCTTTAACCAATAAATCACTTTCAAATCAGAAATTGATTGTATTTAAACTAACGAAAATAAACACAAGTGTTATCCAAGTCCTCGCTGTGAAGACTCAACAGTACCTGAAACACAACCTTTTGAATCCAATGATCAAAACTTGCATTACATAGAGTTCGAGGAACCAGAAGGTCACAATTTCTAGAACAAAACAACCTTCTCATTCAAATCATAAATTTTTTCATGAATCTCATAAAGATGGTGATTTTGTGATCAATACGCTGAGAGACTAAAGCAGAAGAGTCATCAACAGGAGGAGGTATATCAGTGGTGTGTTTTCCTAGCACACAGAAGGGTAGAACAAGTAGAAGTAAAATTTGGCACACCAGGAGATCCCAAAATCTTTTAATGGACATGAGAATAATCATTAAAAAGGCAATGTAAGTCCAATAACATAAAAACTTTGACCGTTGCTCTAGTTCTTGAGAAGGAGTGGAGGCAGGAGACAATAACTCATTAGAATCATGAAGAAGAACATGATTTTACCCAGATATTCAGCCATTTTACCATCAAGACGTTTGGGAGCAACAACGGTGAAGAGATTTTGATACACGCCATAAAGACGTTGAGTGTCATTGGTGTATAATAAGTTCGATTGTTCCTAAACTTTTGAACACATCTCATAAGCATGAAAAAATTGTTTTAAAGATGAGTGAATGGTAGATTTAATAACACATAATTGAGCATCAATTTTCAACCAATAGGAAACCTCATTTTCAGCAACATTGGGAACACACTAAGTAAGATGATCAACATAACCTTGACTCTTAAGCCATAATTTAACATCCAAGGATCAAATGTCATAATTAGTTCCATATAATTTGTCAATGGAAAGATGAACATTGACATAACTAGTATAGATAAACAGATCAATAATAGTGGCAGCGGAAGAAGCCATAGATGAGAAGGGCAGGTCCAGGCGTCAATCAATCGACAACAACGGTGGCGGCAGCTTTGGCGGTGGCAGGGAGGAAACGGTTGGTAAACACTGGTGAACAGTTGGTTTAGTAGGAAAAATTGAACCCTAATCCTATGTTCTAGAAACCATATTTAGAATATAGAAAGAAAATAAATATAGGATTAATATCCCTTGTGTAAAATACACACAAGGTTGTTTATTTATAGATAGAAACAATAACAGAATAACATAACAGATAAACAGAAAATATGGGCTAAGCCTGTTACATTCAACAAAGTACAACTCAGAAAGAAAACTTGGTTGTCCAAGGTTATACCCAATCTTATACATAAATTATTCAAAGATGTTTGCCCCTATAGCAAAGCTCAAAACTATTAATGTACTAATGTCTTTGGTTACCAATCTTGAAAGACACCAACTAGAAGTTATGAATGCATTTCTCAATACAAACTTAGAAGAGGAAGTTTAAAAGGAGAATAATGTTGGAGTTTGAAATTAATATCTTGGATTCTTATCCTATTTTTTTAACAAGGAATGGGACACAACAAATAATGTAAAGCTTCCACATGTTATATTGTAACTCTGCCCAAAGATGGAGAAGGAAGTGTCAAGTCAGTAGATGAAACCTTGCACAAGCAGATTGTTGGATCATTATGTTTTTTGTTTAGCAGCAAGCCTGACATAGCTTATGTAGTAGGGTTGATTAGTATATTTATGGATAATTCAAGGCTTTCCCATATGCTTACAGCTAATAGGATTCTAAGATATGTGAAAGGAACTTCTGGACTATTGGTTGCTGCACTCAAACCATTGCAGAAATATTTCTGATGAATTATGACATATTTGGCCGACTCAGATTTTGTGGTTATAAAAGTAACACAAGGTGTTCTATTTCCTGGTGTTCTAAGGAGTCATTGGTGGCACTGTCCTTGTGTGAGGTTGAATACATTTCAGCCTCAATGGGAGCTTGTCCTTGTGGCTTTAGAAACTTTATGTCAGAAATGAAGATTGAAGAGAAGGGCCTGTGAAAAAGCTAAAAGACAATAACTGTTATAAGCTTATCTCATGAAAGGAGCAACCATATTCAAACAAGATTTCACTTCCTCAGAGATCATGTCAGTAATGAAAGTTTGGGTTGAAATATTGCAATACTAATACTTGAGTGGCTGATATTTTAACAAAGTTTCTTAAGCTTGACTGATTCAAGGTTATTAGAGACATCATAGGTGTGATTTAATGCTAATCTGAATTGAGCGGAAGTGTTGTAGATATTTCATTAGTTAGTGATTTTATGTTTGCTAGTTATTGAGTTGTTAACAAACTATTTCTAAATGTGCACTAAAGATACTAATGCTCTATATATGTGACAAAAGAAGTGAGGTGAGATATAAAAATTTCTATTTATTACCATATCTCTTATCTTGTTCTTTCTCTCTTTTCTTTTCTGTTCATGCGACTAATCTCACTCATTCTATGTCTCTGTTCTAATAAAAAAATGACAAGTATATATCGACCCAAATACAGTGGCAAGTATGATTTCAGTTGTATGCATCAGATAAATACAATCTTCTACAGATAATGCCAACAACTTACAATTTGCTTGCGACTTAAATCTTGCATGCCAGTCACATCAAGACCAACAATTGTTTGATTTAAACTCAGGGTGTTTGGATGCTGAGGAACCACACCAGTAACCTGTTGATCAGAGGGCAATTCATTCTGTGGATTAGTTGAAAGTTCAGCTGATTTTCGAATCTGGGCTTCTTTTACAAGATTTTGTGATTTGAATATTTGGGGCTGATATCCAATCAAGTGACAGTGGCCTTTCCTGTTTATTCCAGAAAAAAAAATCAATAAATCAGATATTGTCAACCCCATAATATTAATATTTTGGAAAAGATGTATCACAAAGCTCTAATTAGCTTTTCATTTGAAATAAAAATTACTAGTAATTGCATAAAAATAACACAGCAGAGGATAATGGTTCTGCTATCTAGTTACTATGATTCTCATTCTAGTAAATTGTGTGCGTTTGTGCCTGAAACTTGTGGCCAATAGGTACAAAGAAGGACCTATAACGGCAAATATAATATACTTTCATGGCCAACTAAAACCATCACATTTTCAATGAATGGGGCCCTATTGTAAAGCAAAAGTAGCTAACCACAACTACAATGTGTACAGCTTCTGGCAACAGTTATTTACTTCCAAAGAAATTGCAACTTGAACAAATAGTAAAACCTCAAGGAACATTAATGTGTACAGCTTCTGGCAACAGTTATTTACTTCCAAAGAAATTGCAACTTGAATAAATATTAAAACCTCAAGGAACATTAACAGAAAATCAAAACTAAAGCATCAACTGCAAACATTTTGATCTCTTGGAAGAGCAAGAAACAAAGTGTTGTGGCGAGATCCAGTGCAGAAATAGAATATAGAGCTCTGGTCTCAGCTACTTGTGAGCTTATTTGGCTTAAACAATTAAAGAATTGCAATTTGATGAGGTCACTAAAATGAAACTTATATGTGATAATCAGGATGCTATTCATATTAGCTCAAATCCATTTTTCATGAAAGGACCAAACATATGGAGATTGATTATCATTTTATTGGAGAAAAAAAATTGTATCAGGAGATATCAAGACTTAGTTTGTTAATTCAAATGATCAATTACCAGATATTTTTACTAAATCTTTACGAGAGCCTAAGATTGATTATATTTGTAACAAACTGGGTACATACAATTTATATGCACCAGCTTGAGGAGGAGTGCTAGATATTTTAGATATTGTTAGATATTTCTATTTATGTAATGGGCTTAGCCCATATTTTCTGTATGTTTTTTTCTATATAAACATAACCCTATGTGTTCAATATACACAAGGGAATTTATCCTATTTTTTCTTTTCCTTTATTTTTAATAAAAAAAAATTACTGAGGGGTGTGCAAGTGAATTAAGAAATATACTACAAATTAAAAAAGCAGAACCCATATATAAAAGAAAACTGTTCATGATAAACTGTGTAATACAGAGACAAACCAGTAATCCATGGTCATTTGTTTCAGCTTGTTTTCCAACCGAATGAACAACACTGATCTCTCAAAATCCTGCTTGTCATGTGCTGGTTCTATAAAATTGGCTTCAAGAACTCCTAAGTATGTGCCAGTAAATTAAAAAACCTGGAAATTGTGGAGTAAGCATATGCAGAGATAACAGATGAGAAGAACAAAAAAACATACCAACAACACAACTCCCTTTTGATGAACCATCGGAAACTACTTTCCAGAAGGGCTACATCCTCACAAAAAAGTTAACCATGTCAGGATTAGAATCAACACCAAATAATATATTCAAAGAAATTTCTATTGTAGTTGTACAGCAATGTAGAGTTCCCTATACATCCACATGTTTCAATTGACATTCTAAATGTTCAGATGAAAGTCTTTTAGAGTGGAGTTGTAGAGGGGATCAAAGAGATGAACACACCAAGTTTGTGACATGATTTCATGTGTTACGTGATGACACAATATATAAAAGACCAACCTTATTTCCTTTTTTTATTAATACTCAATCATATTGCATAATCCTAACAAAATAAAGAAATATAGAACCCAATCATAGGAAATAAAAGAAAATATGGAAACTAATCCTAGCACAACATAAAATACTCTAAATTATTTTAAAATATAGGGGATATAACTACATTTATCTCCATTGAGGTTGGTGCTAAATACCTTTATAACCTTCTTAATGAAAAGTTAAACCTACCTCCCTTGCACATTCATTGCTTTGCTAAGTGAACGTGTGTGATCAGCACATAAACATAGGAAATATATACGTAGTTATTTCAAAACAACAAATGTCAATGTATAAAATAAGAGGTTGGTAAGAAATTTCAGAACAAAAAAAGGTGGAAGTGTAATTAGCACAACTCAAGGGAAGGTACTGAAACAAGTAGATGTTGGGCAGAAAATGGTGGAGCAGCCAAGTTTTGAAGGAGAGGACTCACTGGGGAGAAGTTACAGTTGGTGTTTATCAGTTCATTTATCTGGGGAAATGTTCACTGGGGCTCTGTTGCAACATTATGACAGGAAAAAGAATAGAGAATGTGTATGAAGGGCTTTCTTTGCTACAAATAGGGCACAGTGGAGGAGTTTGTTCAGGAGTTTGAGGTATTAATTGCTAGGACAGTCAATGTCATTGAAGAGCAATTTTTGGGTTTTGTTAGAATAGTTTATCTTGATTATATAACTTAACTTGTTTAGTAATCTGTCATAAAAAGTTGTTTTGGTTATTAGCATTAATTACCTAGAAATAGCCTTTTCCTTGTACACAATTTCTATTTCTGATGTAATTTTCTTCTGTAAATAACATGGATCAGCTATGAGATAAACAATCTCTTAAGCCCTTTTTAGCATCTTTTCAGTCTTATGTAGTTTCTTTCTATGGGGCTTGAAATCAAATACTAAAAGCAGGGCCACAACAAATTACCCCGAAGATGTAACTTGGGGCATTAGATTAGCAAGGAGTGTGGAAGAGGAGCTACAGAAGCAATATAGTGGGAAGAGCACAAGGATTCAGAATCAGGAGCACCAAATAGAGTTCACTCTGGTGGAGGGTCAGTCTTCAAAACTTACATCCCTCTAAATAGTCAATGATGGGGGAAACTTAGTAATAAAATAAATAATGGGGTGTAAACCAGCACTAATAGATCTGTGACAGCAACAGAAACTGGGCGACAAATGTGGAACAACACAGTAGCAGGAATAGGGTTAAAGCTTATGCCATATCAGGAGTGTCCCCAAAGAAGAGAGGAAGTCTGATTCTTTCAGTGTGGGTTACCATTTAGATCTATTCAACACTTTTCATATATTCAACCACTAAATAATCAAAGTTTATTCAGGAAAAAAAAGCTAAACCAGAAAATCAGATTCCATTGCACATGGAAAAGTCAATATTGAATGAGAGAATATAAAGAAAATGAAGATACTTGAAAAGACAGCTGAAATAAACATTAAGTCAGATAAGGCATTTCAATCATTCATAACAAACCTTGATTAGGCGATTTTTGTGGTACACATTAAATCCAGTAACCTTAATAGAAGCAGCCTCCTTTATAAATCCAATGGTTGTCTTTGTCTCTGCTATGGCCTAAGACATTCTAAACTCATTAGTTTGAAAATCTAAAAGAAAAAAAAAAATATTCTACAGAAATGTTCATGAGTGATAAAGATAACTGAAATGGTACTCGTTGGAAATACACTGATTTATAAATATCTCTTTTGATACTGAAATGGAAGAAAATCAGTAGAAGAAAGAAAAAGATACACTCAAGAAATGAATAAAACAGAAGAAGAAAAAAAAGGACAATGCAGATCTTCAAGGGTCTATCTACCATATCATCAAATTATTACAGCCTTCTCTCTATCAACTTATCAAATTCATTATGTTCCACTCATGTTTTATGAAACTATGAATATTCTTCAAAATTGTTGTCTTACCCACCTTACCAATGTGAGAGATTGTGTTGTTTCTATTAGAATAATTTATCTTGGTTATATATTGTTCAGATAGGTTAAATAATCGGTCCTAAAAAAGTTGATTTGCTTATTACCATTAATTACCTCTTGGTATTCCTGATGTAATCTTCTTCTTTTAACTCCAGGTAATCAATCTCTTAAGCTCTTTTTCATATTTTCAGTCTTATGTTGGTATCAGAGTGTTTGTTTTGCGGTTGTCCACCGTCGTCCACCAACATCCTCCAATGCCACCGTCTCTCCATAGTCTTCTTTTCTATTACAACGAACACCTAGTCTAGTTTGTCTCATCGAGATACAGTGAATACACTGCGCATTATCATCATCAGCCTTCCGCCATCTTTTTCTCCGATGACCACCAGATCTTAGAGCCTTTCGCCATGCAACATCAAAACTACCTGGTCACGTCCCCTTATTCTCAAACACGTTTCGTCATGTGCATCATCTCCATTCACTTTGGCTCGAGGCGTGAAAGTCACATGCCACCTTCTCGTCACCGGATCAAATCTATGTCTTATCCACCAAGCTCGTCATACCTCCTTGTCCTAGTTTTGATCATTGTTTCTCTAGTTTCAACTTTGATTGAGAGGCTCCTTTATCCTTCTCTTTTTCATACTCTTCATCCACCACTATTTGCCACCTTTTAGAGCCAACACTCATTGTTGAATGCAGATTGTTGTTGTTTCTCACTATTGGTACTCATTGTATTTTGAGAGAGATTCAAGTCACCAGTAGAGCGAAGTTATTTATTTGATTCTGAGTGTTGGAGGTGTATATTGGTTTGTTATCAATGTGTTGGCTTGTTGATTTGAGTGTTAAGTTGGACTCTACATGTTGTTGTATTTCTTATTATTGTTGGATTCTTCTTTCAATATGCCTTCACTTACTCAACCCTCAATGCTCCTTTTGTAGGAGAATTAGTCACACACAATAAATGTTTCTCCTTACATGGTTTTCCTAACAAGATAGCAAACATCTTTCAATCTAAAAAGGTTGAATCACAATTTTCTAATGAAGAATATCTTAGGTTGAAGTCCGACAACCAAGCTCAACCTTCACCCATTCTAGTATGCCAACAACTAGCATTTTTCAAACCTTTGAATGTCAAAGTCCATGGATAATTGAAATAGGTATTTCCGGTCACATTTCTAGTAATACTTCCTTATTTTCTTTCATTTCTCATCCTAAAAATCTTCATGCTTTTACTTTAGCCAATGGATCCAAGGTTACATCTCAAGAAGTTGGTCAAATCTCCCTTTCTCCGTCTTTGAACCTAAAGCATGTTCTTTTTGTCCCTAATTGTCCTTTTAACCTAATTTCTTTAAGTCAATTGACTAAATCTTTAAATTGTTCTATAATCTTTTATCCAAATTCTTTTGTCATACAAGAGCGCATTGCATGTTGACTAATTGGTGAAGGACATGAATCTAGAGGACACTACTATTTGGGCACTAAACCATCAAATCTTGTTTAACATCTCCATCTCTTACGCTTTTCATGATCACTTAGGTCATCTACATTTATCAAAATTAAAAAGGATGATTCCCGAAGATAACAAACTCCAAGTCTTATAATGTGAGCCATGTTAACTAGGAAAACATATTCGGTCTTTTCCTAAAAGAACTAAAATAAGATGCAACTCTGTCTTTTCTATAATTCATTCTGACATTTAGGGTCCAAGTTGAGGCTTATCCTTTGGGTTTCATTATTTTGTCACTCTTATTAATGAATATTCTTGTCGTACTTAGGTTTACTTAAGGAAAGATCGGTCTGAACTTTTGCATATCTTTGTCTCTTTACTGAATGAAATTAAAAACCAATTTCGCAAAGTGATCAAGATCTTAAGGAGTGATAATGCTAGAGAGTACTTTTCTTCTGGTTTTTCTACTCCTTAAAATTCACATGGCATTTCACACCAATTCATTTGTCCTCGTACACCTCAGCAAAATGGTATAATAGAGAGAAAGAACACTTAGTTGAAACCATTTGTACCTTGTTGCTTGGTGCCAATAAACATGTCCATCACTAGAGTGATGTCATTCTTATTGCTAGAATGCCCTCTTCTTTGGACAATAAAGTTTCATATTCCATTGTGTTTCTAGATGAACCTTTGTTTCACATTTCTCCACAAGTCTTTGGTTGTGTGTTTTGTACATAATGTGTCTCCAGGTTTGGACAAACTCTCAGCTCAAACTATCAAATGTGTCCTTTTAGGATATTCTCATCTTCAAAAAGGGTATTGATGTTATTCCTCTAAAACAAGTATTACATGTCTACAAGTGTCACCTTTTTCAAAGAAACTTTTCCACCACACAAGATGTTATGTCCAAGATATCTTGCCCATGTCTTTAGTTGAGCCCTTTGAGCATCCTCTTCTTAACCTTATTTCAACTTCACCCAATAGTCCAAACTCCTCTCATCAACCCAGTTCACCTGCATCATTACCTACTCCTCTTCTCACTTACCAAAGTGACTAGTCCAATAACACATGGTGAGTCCTTTTCATCAAGTCCTTCACCATCATCTCATACCAAATCTCCTGATAATAAAAATTCCAATTGGCCTATTGTGACTCGAAAAGGTACTCGCTCTACACGCAATCCTCATCCTATTTACACTATTATAAGCTATCATTGTGTGTCCCCTTCCTACTCTTCTTTTATCTCTTCTTATCTTCCATTACCATTCCTAAAAATGTGAAAAAGGCAATTGATCATCTAAGATAGTGACAAACCATGATTGTTGAAATGTAGGCTCTTGAAAATAATGGAAAATGGGACTTAGTTCCTCTTCCACCTAGACCAAAGGTTGTTGGTTGTCATTGTGTTTATGCCATTAAAGTAGGGCCAAATGGTGAATTTGATCGCCTCCAAGCTAGATTGTTGACCAAAGGATATTACTCAGATCTATAGCCTTGATTATGGTAATATATTTTCTCCATAGCCAAAATGACTATTGTGTGTCTCTTCTTTCTCATGACAACTATATGTAACTGACCTCTTCATCAATTAGACATAAAAAATGTTTTCCTTCGTAGTGATACTTTTACCTACTGGATTTGTTGTTCAAGGGGAGTCAGACTTGGTTTGTAAATTTAAAATGGTGTCTATATGGTCTCAAGCAATATTCTCATACTTGGTTTGGAAAATTCAGTGACATATTATTCAAACTTTTGGAAAACGCAATGAGACAGATCATTTAGTTTTCTATTGTCATACTTCTCATGGAAAATGTGTTTACTTATGTATGTCAATGGCATAGTCACTACAGGGAATGATGTGACTAGAATCTCACCAATAAAAGAACATTTATGCAGCCACTTTCAGACCAAAGACCTTAGATGTCTCAAATACTTTTTAGGTATTAAAGTGGCTCAATCTAAGGAAAGTATTATAGTTTCTCAAAGGAAATATGTTTTAGATATTCTGGAAGAAATAGGCATGACTAACAGTAGACCAGCCGATAGCCCTATGGATCAATATAAAAAATTAATGGAAAATCAAAGTGAACCTCTCTCCTACCCAAAGTGATATATAAGACTTGATGGGAAGCTTATTTATCTCACCATTACTAGATCGAATCTATCTTTTGCAGCGGGTGTTGTTAGTCAGTTTATGAAAAATCCTTGTATTGGTCATTGGAATATTATCATTTGCATCTCAAGATACCTCAAAATCTATCATTTACACAGTAATGCCGATTGGGCAGCCTCTCCTATGGATAATCGCTCCACTACAGGTTATTGAGTTTTCATTGGAGGCAACATTAATTCTTTGAAAAGCAAGAAACAAAATTGTGGTTGTCTCGAATCTAGTGTTAAAGTTGAATATAGGGCAATGGTGTCTCTACTTGCAAACTTGTGGGTGAAACAATATTTCAAGAATTAAAATTTGGTGAGATCCAACAATTGAAAATGTATTGAGATAATGGAGCAACTCTCGACATTGCCAATAACCCTATATTGCATGAGAGGACCAAACACATAGAGCTTGACTATCATTTTATTTGAGAAAAGATGTTGTCCAAAGAAGTTTGTCTTGAGTTTGTTGGATCCAATTATCAACTATCAGATGTATTAGGTATAACAGTAATAACTGTTTATAACAGTCCTAACTGTTCACTTGTATTCCATACTGCACTGGGTACTATTAATACCCAGGCTGCTCTACATGTAAATCTGAATCTCAAATACTAAA
>Ga0123341_1000438_pt1 | contig 24949 bp, 24 predicted proteins | sample Turbeapinknodule_FD_89959 | JGI IMG/M metagenome (GOLD analysis project Ga0123341, IMG submission 89959) | Root nodule microbial communities of legume samples collected from Mexico - Turtle bean Mexico pink nodule | ecosystem: Host-associated > Plants > Roots > Nodule | place: Mexico: Nepantla...
GACCGGATAGGTTGGGTATCTTTAGTCGGCCAATCAAAGAATAGCTTCCTTCATCCTTTTACCACTTCCTATAAGAGATTTAAAGAAGGTTTCTTCAAGGTTGTGATTGAGGAGGAAGGTCGACCATTTTTCTTTGATGGTGAGACTCCCAGGTTCCCTTTCTATTGGACAAAGGATTCGACACGTTTCTATATGTGGTCGAGAAGCCTGATGACCGAGGACGACCTGGAGGTACTATCTGTTCTGGATGGGCTTCCCCGCCAGATCCCAACTTGGGCTCTCGTCCGTGCCTACTTGTCTTCTGATAAAATGGTTGATGTTGATGGTATGTGGCTTTTACTCGTCTCAGCTCTTTTTTTACTTTGACATTTGACTTAATCCTGGTTATTCGTAGATATCATGGCAAGCCCGACACCGACAGGTGGGAACAAGGACTACTTCAAGGAGTTGCGCTTGAAGTGGCAACAAAGGGCTCAAGTTGCTGAAGCAGGTGCCAGGAGCTCCACGCCTGCCGCAGAGGCGACCATTCCAATAACTGTGGTGTCGGGACCGAATACCTCTCGTCCTCCCGCCAACCCGAAGAAGAGAACAAAGGATGATCACGGGAAGGATCGAGGTCGTTCTTCTCGACGTCATAGGGAATACTCATCTTCGGGTAAGTCCCCGAAAAGAGGCTGAGGTGTCGGAGGGTTGAGTTCAAGCGACCTTGACTTTTTCATCCATGACCTCCAAGTTGCCGAGGGGGTGAGGGTGACTCTCAACCCTTATAAGCAGGACTCCTTTTTGTCGGCTCGGCCTTCTCAAGTCCATGATACTTTCATGGAGCTTTGCTCTCGGACTCTCATCCTCGGCAAGCGTATGGCCTCCGATTTGATGAAGAGGGATAAGAGCGCAGCTGAAGTGGAAAGTTTGCGCTCTCAGCTAGAAGAATCGGCTTCCAAACTTCAATCGACCCTTGAAGAGAACAACAACCAGTCGGCCAAGAACAAAGACCTTGAAGCCAACAATAATCATTGGAAAAGACTTTGTGCCGAGGCCAAGAGAACTGGGAGGGAAGCGACCGAGAAGGCTGATGAAGAGATCTGAGGGCTCAAAGAAAGCCTTTCGGACATGGCCCTTACGACCTATCATTCTGAGGAAAAGATTGAAAAGATTTTAAAGGACCCAGAGATTGCTGAGAATAACGTCATAAATCAACATGAACTCGGCTTTCAAAAGGCTCTCGACCAGGCTGCCTATTTTTATAACATCCCTTTGAATGAAGGGAAGTTCAACGTCGAGAAGGACTTTCATGAGGGTAAGCTCTTACCGATTGATGAGATCCCGAGTGCCTGAGAGGTCGTGTCGGCTCCTTCAGAAGCTCAAGAGGTCGAGAGGATAGACTTAGATGGTTAGGTCTATATTGTTCTTTTTGGTTGAGCATATGTATTTTGTACTTTTGTCATCATGTGCTCCTTTTTGTAAATTGACGGCCATTCGTCCTCTTATGAATATAATTATCAATTACCTTGTCTTTTACTTCCTTTTCCCTGTTCGACTATTTTTGTTTTTGTTGTTGGTGAGATGATACTCTCGGTCAATATTTGACTTAGGTGATTCATTTGGGTGAATCGACCTTGGCCGAGAGGTTCTCTTTCTTTTATCTTGCTCTCGGCAGGGATTTACTTTGGATGAATCGACCTTGGCCGAGAGGTTTTCTTTCTTTTATCTTGCTCTCGACAGGGATTCATTTTGGATGAATCGACCTTGGACGAGAGGTTTTCTTTCTTTTATCTTGCTCTCGGCATGGATTCACTTTTGGATGAATCGACCTTGGCCGAGAGGTTTTCTTTTATCTTGCTCTCGGCAGGGATTCACTTTGGATGAATCGACCTTGGCCGAGAGGTTTTATTTCTTTTATCTTGCTCTCGGCAGGGATTCACTTTGGATGAATCGACCTTGGCCGAGAGGTTTTCTTTCTTTTGTCGTGTTGCTGCAAATTGTTGATCTTATATAGCTGATAAGTTTGTTTTCATTAACGTGATGCCTCGTTAAAACCTACTTCGGCCAAAACCCTTTTTATGGGAAAAAAGACTGAGAGTAGGAAAGAGTACATCGTTCATTACATATAAACTAAAATACATTTTGAGATGACTTGCATTCCACGTTCTTGAAACTTCTCGGCCATCCAGGTGTTGTAAGCGATAAGCTTCATTGCTTAAGTTTTCCTTTACCTTGAAAGGTCCTTCCCAGTTTGAGTTGAATTTGCCTTCAGCTGCCGGCTTGCGAGCTTCTTCTCTCATTCTCCATACAAGATCCCCTTCTTGGAACGAGCGCGACTTGGTTTTGGAGTTGTATCTTCTTGCTGCCCTTTGTTTACACGCTTCTTCTCGTACTTTTGCTTTGTCACGCATTTTCTGGAGTAAATCTAACTCAGTTTTTAGGCACTCTTCATTGAGCTTGAGATTATCAAGCTTTCGTCGGATAGTCGGCTCTCCGACCTCAACAGGTAACATAGCGTCTGTTCCATATGTAAGATTATAGGGAGTTTCCCCTGTGGCCGAATGTGGAGTGCACTTGTAGGCCCATAGGACTTCAGGAAGCTCTTCTACCCATTTCCTTTTTACGCTGCCTAGTCTCTTCTTCAACTCCGTCAGGATGACCTTGTTTGCAGACTTAGCTTGTCCATTAGTCTGTGGATGTTCCACTGAACTCGTCTTGTGTCGGACTCCCAGACTTATGTAAAATTATGCCAATTTCCTATATGTAAACTACCTTCCGTTATCAGTGACAATAGTGTGTGGGATGCCAAAACGACACACTATACTTTTCCATACAAAGCTTTGGATCTATCCGGCAGTGATTTTTGCAAGAGGCTCCGCTTCAATCCATTTGGTGAAGTAGTCTACTGCTACTAGTAAGAACTTTCTTTGCCCCGTCGCTTGGGGGAAAGGGCCAACTATATTCATTCCCTATAAGGCAAATTGCCATGAAGAGTTGATGTTCTGTAAGTCGTGAGGATGAAGATGTATGAGGGGACCATGTTCCTGACAATTTTGACATTTTTTTACGAAATCAGCGCACTCGGCTCTTAGGGTAGGCCAATAGTACCCGACCCTAAGTACTCTTGTTGCCATTGTTTGTGCTCCTGAATGTAGTCCACACGCACCATGGTGTAACTCTTTTAAAATATACTCGGCCTCAATCTTTGATACACATTTAAGCAGCGAAGTAGAGTATCCTCTCTTGTATAGGTCATCACCTACTAAAACAAATCGAGAAGCCTTCTTTCTCATAGCAAGGTCGTTGCATTCTTTCCCGGCTTCCCGGCCTTCCAGAACGTTCTTAATTTCAGAAATCCAATCAACATCCTCTCTGTCCGTTGCCATGCATTCCTCCATTTTTATTGTCAGAGCGAACAAGGTTTGTCGTATGACGGTGTCATGTCGACCTTTCTGCTTATTATTGGCCAATTTTGATAACATGTCAGCTTCAGAGTTATCTTCTCGCTTTATGTGGCATATCGTGACGCTTTCAAACTTAGTCAAGATGTCCACCACTCGATGGTAATACTTTAACAGCAGTGAGTCCTTCACTTGGTATTCCCCATTTAAATGACCGACTATCAATTGTGAATCTGTCTTGCACTTGACTTTTCGGGCTCCCATGTCTTTGGCAAGTAGTAAACCATCTATGAGCGCATCGTACTCGGCCTGGTTGTTTGACGCTTTGAAGTCAAATCATAGCGATTGTTTTATGCAGAGGCTTCCTGGTCCTTCCAGGACAACTTCTGCTCCTCCTCCACCTTTACTAGAAGATCCATCCACATAAAGAACCCATGTTGCATCCGTTTCCAAGCTGCCTTATAGTTCTGAAGTAAAATCGACTAGACATTGTGATTTTATAGGCCCTCTAGGTTCATACTTAATTCCAAACTCAGATAACTCTATTGACCACCCGATCATTCGGCCTGCCAACTCGGGTTTCCTCAATACTTTGCTGATAGGGCAGTCTGTTTGTACTATGATCTCGTGACTTTGAAAATAAGGTTGCAACCTTCTTGATGCATGTACGAGGGCTAGAGCTACTTTTTCGATCATTTGGTACCTAGTCTCGGCGTCTTGAAATACTTGGCTAACGAAGTAGACAGGCTTTTGATCAGTTTTTCCTTGGACAGGGGCGACACTCACGACTCTAGTGACACGGCCAGGTAGACCAACAAAGGTACCCTAGGGATTGATTTTCTTAATATTGGAGGTTGGGATAAGGCTTGTTTGACAGCCGAAAAGGCCTCCTCACATGTTGCGTTCCACGAAAACTTTTTGGCCTTCTTCATGAGCTTAAGGATTGGCCTTATCTTATCTGCTAACCTTGGCATGAATCTAGACAACGATGTTAGCCTCCCCACCAGTCGTTGTACTTCTTCCAGGTTCTGCGGGCTTCTCATATTTTCCAAGGCTTGACATTTATCTAGGTTTACTTCAATGCCCCGGCTAGTTAGCATGAATCCTAAAAATTTTCCACCTTCCACACCGAACACGCATTTTTCAGGGTTAAGACGCATGTCATATCGTCTTAACCGATCAAAGACCTCAGCCCAATCTATGGTGTGTTGTTGAACACTATCAGACTTCACGATCACATCATCAACGTATACTTCCACTGTTCTTCCTATATGCTCTCAGAACATCCGATCCATCAATCTCTGATAAGTTGCACCCGCATTTTTTAATCCGAAAGGCATGACTTCATAGCAAAAAATTGCCTTTTCGGTTTGGAAGGCTTTTTTCTCTCGGTCTGCCGGATACATGGGTATTTGATTGTACCCAGAATACACGTCAAGGAAACTTAACACTTTGTGTCCTGCTGCTCCATCTACTAGTCGGTCAATATTGGGTAGGGGGTATGCATCTTTTAGGCAGACCCTGTTAAGATTAGTATAATCGGTACACATCCACCATTTCTCACTCTTCTTCTGGACCAACACTATATTTGCCAACCAAGTAGTGTAGTGTATTTCTCGGATAAATCTTGCCTCCAGAAGCTTGTGCAACTCTTCTTCCGCGATCTTCCTTCTTTCTCCTACTAGCCTTCTTTTCTTCTGAGCTATCGGCCTAGCCTCTTTACAGACTAAGAGCTTATGCGAAATAATCTTGGGATCTATTCCCGACATGTCAGTTGCCGTCCAGGCAAATAGATCGGAGTTCTTGGCCAAAATCCTTGTGATTATCCCTTGATGCTTTTCTCCAAGGGTGGAACCTAGCCTGGTATTTTGTCTCGGTTTACCAAGTTTCCATATGAAGGTCTCCTCTTTCGGTTCTACATGTGGTTCGTCATTGGGTCTGGGATCGAAATCATGTAAGGTCGCAACTTGGTGGACTTTCGGCCTTCGGCTTGGCGTCGGGGGAGAATTCTCAGACTGGCGGCGTAACATTCCCTAATAGTTTTTTGGTATGAATGGAGTGTCACAACATTCTTACTTCGGCTTTTACAATCCGAAGGGAATTTCATGGTGAGATGAGGAGTTGACACTATTGCCCCTAACTTGTTGAGGGATGGCCTTCCTAGAAGAATGTTGTACGAGGATTTTGCATCCACCAGTAGATATCTGACTCTTATAGTTTTACAACATTCATTGCCTTCACCAAATTTTGTGTCTAGATCAATGTATCTTTGAGTGTCTACTCTTTCCCCCGATAATCCGACTATTTGCTCATTAAAATACACTACCGTATCTAAGGGTAAACCCATTTTCTTGAAAGTTTTCCAGTAAAGGATATCCATAGAGCTTCCTTGGTCTATCAATGTTTTCAAGATTAAAAAATTGGCTACTTCGATGGTCACCACCATAGGATCATTATGTCTTGTATCAATAATTTTAAAGTCATCATCAGTGAAAAGAATAGGCAGCATGCTTCTTCTCGGCCACCTATGGATGGAGTACACGAAGCTAATGGCTCTAAGGTGTCTCTTTCGGGATGAGTAAGTCGTCCCTCCTCCAACAAAGCCTCCTGCGATGGTGTTGATTACGCCACGCACAGGTCTGCCCTCTCGGCGACCGTGTGGTTCCCTGTCTTCTCGACCATCTCTTCTTCTGTTCTCTCGACGATTTGTCCTCCTTTCATCAACCCTTGGTCTTTTGTCCTCTTGATTACCCTACACAAAGCGACGAAGATGGCCCGCTTGTACAAGCTCTTCGATCTTATCTTTCAAGGCCCAACAATCCTCCGTAGTATGACCGAAATTTCGGTAATAGCGGCAATGCTTAGTTTGATATGCATTATGAGGTGTGTTAGTTCTTTTCAACGTTGTCAAGAGGTCGACACTGATAGCTTCCTTTAGGATCCTCGACCTGTCAGTGGTCAAAGGAGTGTAACAAGTAAATCGTGCCGGCTTAGCGAATTCTCTTGGCCTTGCGGATGTGATGGGTCGGTTCTTATCAATTCTTCTTTCAACTTCTTCAGGCGCTCGAGTCTTGGTGCAGAATTCTCTCAATTCTTCTAGCTGCATAAATTTTGCTGCTCTCTGCCGTAACTCATCCAGATTCATAACTGGTTTCTTACATAAGTTATCCGAGAATAGACCAGGTTTGAGAGCGGTTACCATGTGATGCATGGCTACCTCAGGACTTAGATTGCGTATGTTCAACGCTATCTTGCCAAACCTTTCCATAAAAGTTCGCAATGACTCCGTCTTTTCTTGTCGAATATTAACTAAGGTGATGGACGTGAGGTGGTGGGGACGACTTGTAGCAAACTGTGCACCAAACTTCTTGACCAAAGTGTCAAAACAGCCAATGGAGTGCGTTGGTAATCGAGTAAACCAACTCAAAACAGCTCCCTTGAGGGAGGTTGAAAATACTCGGCATAACAGTGTATCTTCGGCGGTGTATAAACTGACTTGTGGTACATACGCATCTACATGCTCATCAGGATCAGTTGTTTCGTCATACTTGTCAAAAGTTGGATTCTTCTAGGTACTCGGCAAGGGCACTTCCATAATGGACTTCACAAAAGGACTTCATCGCGAGACTGCTCCCCAAGGTGCTCATTGAAATTAATCGGGTATTCTCTTGATGAGAACTGTCGGCCTCCTCAGTTCTAAGATGAGTGCTCTTAGTCGGAGGACGTTCCCCTTCTATAGTATCTTGAACTGTTGGTTCGTTGAGTTTCTGTTTCATCCGTGTATTCTCTCTTCTTAACGCCGCCAACTCTTCTTTGTTCTCTCTCCTCATAGCCTTAACCTCTTCTCCATTCTTCTTCTTTAAAACATCCATCTCCTTCCTCATTTACAAAATCATTGCCATGGGATCTGGTTGACTGGTTTCTCCTACATGCACATTCCTCTCATTTCCCGTCATATTTCTTGTTGTTACCGTGTGGTCACTCTAAAGGGGTTTCTTCCCGGCCCCACGGTGGGTGCAAAAAATGTTCTTACAAGGTCGGGTACCTCTTAGAATGACTCTTGTAGCTTTCGTCTTCTCTCCTGTATTCGACGCCTCTGTCTGGCAAGTCCTCCAAGAACGGCGGGTTGGGGTACCTGCGAAGGTGCTCCAACGATAAAGTCAGTCCGGGTATAATATGTAGGTATGTTAGGGATTAGAAGATTACCTTTGGCACAGGGTCCCTTATGATATTTATTGTCTTGTGTTGGGCTTCAGCTGTTATGGACCTTATTTTGGGCTCATACGAATGTCCATTTGTGCTTTAATCATAGTTTATGATTAAACTGACTTAATTATGATTAATCACGGTTTATCATTTGCTTGCACGTTCGTTCGATCTTATCGACTATTTGACCTTTCAGTCTCCCAGTAGTACAGTTTCCTCTTTGGAATCAAAAGAAATAACTTGAATTACAAATACAGAATTAATAGAAATAATAATTGAAGCTCAAATAAACCTAATTAAATGAATATTAATGAAAAGAAACAATTCATGTAGTTCTTACCTGCTACTTTGCACATGCTCCTCTGCCAAAAGAGAAATTCAAACCGCAACCAAACCTAATGCATATAAGGGATCACATCCACTCCTCAACTTTGAGTCAAATTAATACATCTTTTATCTGCCTTATGTCCATATAGTCTTATACTCCACATGATTGGACTCATGTTACAAATTTGAAATACCAGGATCAAAAGTTGAACCTAACTAACATCCTTGAGGACCTAATCTACGTTATAGTCATTTCACTCACTTTTTCTACATAAAAAAATATCGTTTTTCCTACATTTTTAAACAACCTATCTTTCTAATATTTTTCACCTTATTTCCTTCTCTTTTCATTCCACCTTCGTTCAAACAAAACCTTATTATTTTGTTTACCTCAAATATGAACATTGACCATTAATACCAACATTTTATTACATGAACTATTAAAGTACTTTTCTAATCAATCACCCGAACACAACGCTATAAATTTAATCAATTAAAACAACAATTTATGGACATTGTGGATCTTGTACATCAATTACACATAAATATTTCTTTTTCAAAAAGAAACAATTAATTTATATATCATGTGTGTTACATTTTTTCTTTATCAGTGTCACAACTTACAAACTGTGTGTGAGGTCATCAAATTAAAAGCAACCCACACCTTTTCCATTTACATATGCATATCTGAAAACATATGTAGAAGATTTTCTCTCAACCTTTTTTTCATTCAAAGCAAGTCAAAGTCGAATTTCAGAAGTACATACATTAGTACTCAGTTCCCACGTGCACCGTGCCCTGTCACGTGACATCAACGTATATTATGTCGGACGGTCTCCTCACACGCACTGTTTCGAAACTGAAACTGACACAAACATCAGCGTTCAGAACTGATTACCATTTCCCAACGTCAATGGCGAAAACGCTGAAACCCTAACTCTAAAACCCTTCCAACAAATTTTCCACCGTTTTCTTCACGAACTATGGACTTCGATCACCATCTAACGGAGCTTTCCGCTTCTTCGCCATGCATTCCCTCCGGCGAGGACTTCCATTTCTACTACAAATTCACGGAGTTCCGACGCCCGATAGAAGAAATCGCGCGGAGGACTCAATCAATGCTCAACAGAATCGGTGCGGCGGAGAATATTTGGGGCAGAGGCTCGGCATTTCCCGCTGACGTCGACGACGCGTACGAGTGGCTTGTGAACGCCAATGACGACGTTTTGGAGCTGGTTGATGAGTTGGTGGACGAGTTACGGAGGATTAAGAAGGAGGAGGGAGAGGAATTTGCAAACGAGTTGAAGAGGAAGATGAAGGTGCCGTTTCATATACCTACGATCAAGAAGCCTCAGTATGCATACAATATTGTTGTTGATAATGCAAACCAGCCTTTTGAGCATGTTTTGTTGGAGAAGAGTGAAGATGGTCAGCGGTTTATTCATCCACTGGTTCGTTCATTGCATCGAATTTCAAAATTCATGGTTTTAGTGCTTTTGATGTTATGCAATTCGAAAAGAATTATTGTTTTGGAAATGGAAATATGGGTGTGGTTAAAATCAGGTACGGGGTTATCATTTATTATTAAAATGGTTTCTCTCATATTTGATGGTGAAAAGTGGTTTAAAAAGGTGCGCAGGCTGTTGTGTTTATCTGTTATACTATATCATGATAGGCTATTAGTGTTTGAATATCTGATAAGTCTAGCTCGCCCATGTTAAGAAGCCGTGATGTGAAAGTTACAATGTCATTAACGATTGGACGCATTTCTTTTTGGTTGTAAACACGATTTTAAACTTGTGGTAAGTACTTCATATCACACATGTACAACTGCTGACAAATAAAAAAATGCCTAAAAGTAAACACGTATAAATACTAAATCATCGGAGGTAAAAAATTCAAGCTAAAACACACAACACATAATGGTGAAACACCTGTTTCTCAGTGGAGTTTGCTATTAAAAAGAAAGGAACAGGGCAGGGACACTGAGACAGAACAGAGATCAGAACATCAGAGGAGGGTTGTTATGGTTAACAGGCTTGCTGGGAATTAACAAAAGTGGTTGGCAAACGCTGGAAATACTGCTGGACAATGGAAGTTGTGGTTTGTCTAGACTCAGCATCACACGATGATGCAAAAGAAAGCTTTTCTTTTTTCATTAACCACTGTAAAGGGTGGAAATTTCCTGATTCCCTGCCTCTCCCCTTCTAAAAGAAAAACCTGTAAATGTTTTTTGTTACATGGACAAAACAAGTTTCTGAACCAAAATTGCTCCCCAAAAATATTAGCCCCAAATGGTTTTTTATTCCTTTTAGGGTTGTGTCACTATTGTGTGGCAATGGCAGTTATTTCCACCACAATTGTGGCCGTGACAACCATGTGAGAACCTTCGTCTGTAGCAGTCCACCAGTCCACAACAGACCATCTCATTAGACCTGCTATAGTGTGGTATTAAGTGCTTCTGGTTTTTGGTAATGATTTGGTTATTTTATTTGGTTCTGCATACATCATGCAGTAAAATCAACCAATGACAGAAGAAGCTCTTGTTTTAGCAAGAATATCGGGCTTCTCATTTGAGAATGGCATTTGTTTGATTCTACTGCTCCCCTTTCATTGTAATGCTCGAAATAACCTTCTCAATTGAGAGGACACAACTATGCAAATTGAATGGGGGATTCTTAGCAAGAGTGTCATAATTGAGATTTTGCCTAGGATTAAGAAAGGGTGTTAAAGATTGTAATTCATAAATCATAATGTGGATTGTAAAATCCTACCAAAAAATATAAAAAGTTATTTTTAAATTAAAATATAAGGATATAATTAACTTATTAACTACTACACTTGATAATACCATGCATTAAAGTTCAAGGAAGATATTTATTATTTATTAACATATCAATTTATTATATATTTGATATTGATTATGGAGTGAGAAAAAAAGAGTAACAAGGGGGAAACATAACAGTGTATAGTGGGTTGTTTGCATTTTGAACTCACTATGTATATATACTGAAAAATAAAGAAAGAATACCTAAAATTAAATAATATTATTGAAGAATCAAATAGATAACAAAGAGATATGGGTTTTGAAATTGTTGGAATTTATTTTGGAAAACTTGCTAGGAACTGATTGGCCAATGCTAAAAAATGAAAACCCAACATTTGGATGATTGAAAACTTGTCAAAAAGTCAATGGACAACATCTAGAACTAGGCAAAGCATAATCAAGTTAAACGGAGGAGTGGTGAGGAGCATAAGTTGCTTTATAGAGGAAGAGGCCATAGTTGGTAAGGTAAAATAAACACAAAGGAGAGTGACTAAGAATGAATACAAAATTCATAGGATTATTAAACTGAACTCTTGATATTTTCTTGTTGTAGTGTTCACTCTAGGTACTATTGGTGAAGTGCATTGCTTTGCCTTCAATAGTTATGTGTGATTTGACTTCCCTTGGAGGAGTGATAGGGTTTCGCTGTGTTCCAATGTGAATGTGGTGTTATCATGTGATTAATAATGCCCAAATTCAAAGGAAGCCCCTAAAGCCACTTAACTTGTGTCTGCAAAGACTTTAAGAAGATTGAAAAGTGGTTGAGCAATTATTCTAGATAGAGAGATGAATGGAGGGATGCGAAACAAAATGAATGATACCAACAAAACTTTTACTAGGAAAAAGGCGGCCTATGGAGGAAGTGCAACTATAAGCAAGGGTGAAACAAGGAGAATATGCAAGTTTGCAAATGCAAAATGTGAGAGATGAGAAAGGATAATATTAGATGTGATGAGAAGTTCAGTATAAGAGATCATATATGCAAAAACAAGCAACTTAAACTTATGGTATTCATAGATAAACAAGAAGGAGGTAGTGGAAGAAGGGGATGACAATCCAAGAGAAGGGGAATTTCAGCTATCATTGCACAGCATAGCAGGATTCACATCTAGAAGGTCCCTCAAATTGTGGGGACATTGGCTGGAAAAATAGTGCTAATAGACTATGGAGCAACACAATTTTATTGCATATCAATTGGGATCAGAGCTGGTTGCATATGATTTGAAAAGGGTAACCTACAATAGAGTTGACCAAAAAGGATAGTGAAGTGTCAAAGAGTGCAGTCACCTAGATGTAGGCTGCCAAGGGTAGGTACTATGGTAGAGACGTGTATATTATGGTGTGTCTGTGTCCCACATTTTCTTAATTCTGGACTAATGTTCTTTTCCTAAAAAATCAATTCATAAATAGTGTAGAAAGCTTCACATTCAACCATTTTATTACATTTCCATATCTTGCTCCACTTAGCCACCCATGTTTTTTTTTCTTTAATTTTATTAGTTCAATTAGATTTGTACCAAATTTGTGTGACAAAATCTTAATATATAAAATTGTTCTTAATCTATTATTTCTTAATTATATTCTATAGTAATTAAATTATGTTTCAGGAGAAACTCTCTGTTTTGGATTTTGTTGATAAAGAAAATATTGATGATCTTGTGCCAATAAAGCCTCCGTTACTAGAATGCACCCCTTTCAAGCTTGTGGAAGAAGTCAAAGGATTGAAGGAGTTGGCTGCTAAGCTGTCTACAGTTAATGAATTTGCGGTATACCATAAATGCTATTCATTATATTTTACTATAAAGCTTCCTTCATTTGTACTACTAGATTCTTGTTTTTGTGGCCTCATTGTACATTTATTTTAAAGCCTGTGCATTATTTATTGGCTGGACCATGTTATAACAACAAATTATTGTCTCTAATATGTGCAACTGCAATGGTTCATAATTTAATGTTTGTGCATTCACTTAAGCTGCACAAACTTAATGCATGTCTTGGTATTTGGATATTTATTCCTTTGTTTTGTTTCTGTTCCAATTTCAATTTTGTTGTGTATTGAACAGTTCTTTACAGGAAATAACAAACTCAATATTCTTGACATGCGGTGGATATGTAAATGTAAATTGTACTAATAGTTGTGCTCTTCCTCGTGCAGTATCACTGGTTTGATTATTATTTACTTTGTGTACCTTCCCTTCTTTTTCAGGGATGTTCTTTGTGCTTAGTATAGGAAACTGAATGAGAGTAGTATATCAAAGTTAATTGTCCTTTCCTCTAACTGCTACTGAAGTTGTGTTTGATATTGAGTAGAGTAGTAGGCATTGTTGTGGTGATGCTCAATAAATTACATGTATTAATTGTATCACTTAAACTATGTAAGGAGATAAATAGTTATTTTATTGATAACAATCACTCCAATTACATTCTCATCATCTCTATTTGTAATAATCAAATCCTTTAAAATAAGTAGATAAGAAATGTTGAAATAAATAGAAAGATTCTTAAGATATCATTGGTTTGATTATTATTTACTTTGTGTACCTTCCCTTCTTTTTTAGGAATATTCTTTGTGCTTAGTATAAGAAACTGAATGAGTAGTATATAATAAAAGTTAGTTGTTCTTTCCTCTAACTGCTATTGAAGTTGTGTTTGATATTGTATTGAGTAGTAGGCATTATTGTGGTGATGCTCAATAAATTACGTGTATTAATTGTATCACTTGAACTATGTAAGGAAATAAATAATTATTTTATTGATAACAATCCCTTCAATTACATTCTCATCATCTTGATTTGTAATAGTTAAATCCTTTAAAACAGGGAGATAAGAAATGTTGAAATGAATTGAAAGATTCTAAAGATATATTTTCTTAGTCACTATGGAGATATTGAGAATATTTTTATCCTAATATGTTATTAACAACACTCCTCCTCAAGGTAGTAAATGAATATCAATCATTATCGACTTGCTTACAAGATCTTGTAATTTTCCTTGGGGAAGCTCTTTAGAGAAAATGTCCACATTTTGATGTTTTGGAGGGACATGAGTTGTAACCACATGACCCTTGTTGAGATTATCTTTAATTAAGTACCTTTTAATTTCAATATGTTTGATCCTATCATGTTATGTTGGATTATGGACAATGGTCGTGGCTGACTTGTTATCACAGTACAATTGCATAGAGATGTCAACTTTTATTTAAGGTTATCTAGTATGGTTTTCATTTTGAGTCCTTGACACACACCTTAAGCAAGGGTTTGAAATTTATTTAAGGGTTCGCTTCATTGTCGTCGCCTTGCCTCGCCATCGTCGCCTTGCCATCTTGCATCTCCTTGTTGGGCGTTGACGTCTCAAATCTCTTTAGGTCGCGTTGCCGCGCCTCGCCTTGTTGTCACGGTCCCGTTTAGGTGGGCTCTGGTTCGCTATTTGGGTTGTGTTACTGTTGTGGGTTTGGGGGATTAGAATTTTTTTATTTAGGGTTTGCAAATTGGGGCATATTGAGGGTTTAATATAAAAGTGATTTTTTTATTTAGAATGTGGCTGAAATAAGATTGGGATAAAACTACTTTTTTAAGTGTTTTGGACTCGGATATCTAATATCACACTCCCCTCATGCTGGTGCATATAAATTGTATTTACCCAACTTGTTACAAATATAATCAATCCTAGGCCCTCATAATAATTGATCATTTGAATTAATAAACTTAGTCTTGTATCTCCTGAAACAATCTTTTCTCGAATAAAATGACAATCAATTTCAATATTTGATCCTTTCATGAAAAAATGGATTTAAGCTAATATGAAGAACAACCTAATTATCTCATAAAGTGTTATTTGAGCGACCTCTCCAAATTGTAATTCTTTAAGTAATTGTTTAAGCCAAATAAGCTCACAAGTAGCTGAGTTCATAGCTCTATATTCTGCTTTTGCACTGGATCTCACCACAACACTTTGTTTCTTACTCTTCCAAGAGATCAAGTTATCATGAATGAAGACACAATATCTGGAAGTTGATTTCTATCCGATAGATCTTGTCCAATCAACATTTGAATAACAAACGACTTTAGTATGGTTATTTTGACCATATAACAAACCTTTTCCAAGAGAGCCTTTAATGTACTTCAGTATACGAATGACTGCATTCCAATGGTCTTCACATGGGGAATTAAGACATTGACTCACCACACTGACTGCAAAGAAATATCAGGACGAGTAACAGTAAGATAGTTCAAATTTCCAACTAATCTTCTGTACTTCTTAGGACCTAAGAGAGACCCTCCTGATTGGGTAGAAGTTTGATATTGGGATCCATGGTGTATCAACAGATTTCAAATTCATCAGCCTAGTTTCCTGCAAAATATCCAATGCATATTTTCTTTTAGAGATAACATTATCAGTATTGGATTGTGGTACCTCAATCCCAAAGAAATATTTGAGTTTGCCAAGATCTTGGTTTGAAAGTGGTGACACGGGTGTTGTTTTACCTGTGAGATGCCATGGTGATCATTGTTTGTAAGAACAATGTCATCAGCATATACTACGGGATAGATGCACCCAACACTTGAGTGATGGTAAAAATATGATTGATCTGTTTCACTGCGAGTCATTTCAAACTGTTGAACAACATTGCTAAATTTTGCAAACCAAGCCCTAGGAGACTGCTTGAGGCCATATAACAATTTGTGGAGACGACATACCAATCCAGAAGACTCCCCCTGAGCAACAAAGCCAGGAGGTTGCTCCATTTCTTCATGCAAATCCCCATTAAGAAAGACATGTTTTGACATCTAGTTTATATAGAGGTCATCCTTGAAGAGCAGCCATGGTTATGACCTTTATTTTAATTTGGTCCTTGGATTCCAACATATCCAACCTACTTTGCTTCTTAGCAAGTACAATTGTCTTCCTCGTGGTAGGGTCCTGAAATATACAATAAGAAGAGCGAAAAAAGCTATTAAACAATTAAAATTTTTGTAAGTTTTTGTATAGAAATAAGGCTATTAGTTAGTTGTGAGACATATAAAACATCCTTTAATATAATAGATGATTCTAAAGTTATATTCTCGGATACACTTATGGGTACACTATCACCATTTGTGACTGTAATGAGTTCTCTTATCATTTTGACGTACCAATTAAAGAGTTTAGGAAATGTAGTCATGTATCCAGAATCCAAACACTTAGGACAAAGGGCCAATAATATTTAATGCACTCTTACCTTTCATGTTGAAGTTCCTTTTTATAAGACGTAGCAAAGAGGACCCATTTGGCAAAAGAACAAAAAAAATCTCGATTGACTCAAATCAAAGCCAAATGACATGTCACCACCCCTTGGAATGGGCTCAGAAGGTCCTAACGACCTGGTATTGTGCAGTGGTGAGTGGGCTTTGCCAAGCAAGGCATGTAGGTTACATGCGTCGATATTGGTGGTGGTGTGTGGCAACTTTCTTAACAATGCAACTGTTTTGGAGTGGAAACAGGGCTCCCAAGATCGTGAGCTTGATACGAACCTGGACTATGTAAGGAAATAAAAAATTATTTATTTAACAATCACTCCAATTACATTCTCATCATCTCTATTTGTAATAATCAAATTCTTTAAATTCAGGAAATAAAAATATGCTGAGATGAATAGGAAGATTCTAAAGATATTTTTTCCTAATAACTGTAGAGATATTGAGAATAGTTTTATTGCAATAAGCTACTATTTACAACACTATCAATTAGCTTATTTTGTTTTGGAATGTCTACAGACCTACAAAGCAAGTCTTAAGCTAGCCTTTCAAGCTTGCTAACATGTGCCATATGTGAAAAATAACCAACTAGTATGCCTTTTTCTTTTTTCTGATGTTTAGCTTATGGCAGTGTTGGGTTGTTAAGGTTAAGTTAGTGTGTGCTCAAGTTGTATAACCTATACGACTGTTATTTTTCTGCTTAGACATATGTTTCTCTTGTGATTATATTTGTTTTGGTTAAGCTGTTTTTTGGTATATCATGTTTTTATCCTCTTTTATATCTGTTTTGCAATTTGTTATTGCATTCTGAATGCTGTTTGTTTTTAATGCATTTAATTTAATTATAGTCTGTATTCTCCCTTTTTGATACTACTCCTGTTTGTTTGTTTCATTATATTTTTTTGACATTTTTATCTTGACTTGGAATGTTAAGGTGGATTTGGAACATAATCATTATCGGTCTTTCCAAGGTTTGACTTGCTTGATGCAAATCTCAACCAGGACTGAAGATTTTGTTATAGACACTTTGAAGGTTCGTAATCATGTTGGGCCATACCTGAGGGCAGTCTTCAAGGACCCTACCAAGAAGAAGGTCAAATGCACGTGATTGATGTTTCTTTAATTCATCCAACTTGCTTCTTTTTGTTGACTTTATTTGTGGTTAAATAGGTCATGCATGGAGCAGATCGAGATATTGTGTGGCTGCAACGGGATTTTGGCATTTATGTTTGTAATATGTTTGATACTGGCCAGGTTTGTTTGTACTAAGGATGTTCAGTATTGAAATTATTTTCTTGTTAGTGGTCAAGGAAAGGAAATTGTATGTTGAGTTATATAATTGTTGCCAAATTTTTTCTTAATTAAATAGTTTCTCTAGCTATTTGATACTGGCGCTGCATGTACGGGGCATTTAAAAAATATTTGCAGAAGTAATTTCTGTTTTACCTGGTGTACGGGTAATTTCCCATGTAAACTGTTGTTATGCAAACCATCCCAGGAGCGTAAGTTGTTGGGAGAAAGCACTTGAATTGTTTTTTTATGTCTTGAATTTGTTATCCAAGCAAGGTTAGCTTCATAAATAATACTTGAGAATTGTGTTTAATGTTGGATGAGTTTGTTTCCTTAGATTAATAAGGTGATTATTTTGCTGCGGCCTTGGAGAAAAAAAAACTGGAAATAAGCCCTGCCTTGAGATCTATGTCAGCTTTGCTTTTGTTTAGCCTTTTTCTTTCCTGTCTGATCTAATGACTGAGTTTCTGCACCTCATTATAGAGTTTCTTTTGAAATGGCAGTTTAATGAATATTCTGAGATATGTTCGAGGATTTTATATTATGCTCATGCTTCCCTTGTATGTTTACAAGGTTAAAATTTGGCATAACCCTATTTCAGTGCTCAGATTTTCATACATCCATGTGTGTTGATCTATATTAAATGACAAAACAAACACTAGAGTTCTATCGCTTCTGATCATCCCTGTCATAACCCAAGTTCATTGATTGCATGCTGGGAATTCATTTTATAATGTTCTCTTCTTTTTGTCAAACAGGACTAATGTATATTTTAATTTTGTTGCTCAGGCTTCTAGAGTGTTAAAGTTGGAGAGATACAGTCTGCAATATCTTTTGCAACACTTCTGTGGGATCACTGCAAACAAGGAGTATGTTGTCTTTACTTTTTGGAATTAACCCCTTCTTTAAGTGTCTTTCTTAACTCTTAACACAAGTTTTATAATTTCTTGAGGAATAACTATTCCTTTTATTCTTACCACCATTCTGGAAACTCCTTGCAGATACCAGAATGCAGATTGGAGATTACGGCCTCTTCCTGATGTGATGCTGAGGTACAACTGTGTTTTAAATTTATCACTTCGTTGATTCTTCCCATGGTTTAGGTTTTCGCCTGTTTTTTATTCTTTCAGTATGGGCTTTTGGATGTGTATTATTTTAATTTGTTATCCAATAATAAACACAAAATATGAGATCCAAGTTTCTGGGGACACAAGTCTAATAAGTAGTCTTGTTCTTTGTACTTAGTTGGGGCTTATCTGTAGTTGACCTTAGACCAAGACTCTGGCATTTATTTTAAGCAGAATCATACATGATCATGTTGACATAAGTTTCATAATGAAGCTTTCTTTCATTAGTTACCACCCGCAAAACTCAAGGATTCAGTGAGCCTAGTGACTCGGACAAGAGCACCATGAGATAGTTGGTCTTTCTTTATTTAAAAGATGTGACTAGAAGGGTTATTCACATAGGAATCACTTCCTAGAAACCTTCTCTTTGAATTTTCTGTTAAAGTACCTGGATGCTTAGTAACACGGGAATAATGGGATGTCGAGAATGTGTATTAGGATAATAAATGTATTCATATGAATGGACAATGAAGATATTTAGAATTATGTTATCGTAAATGAATAAAATTCATTTGCCATACTATGAAATTATGGGAAGAGGTGATTGAACATAGATCAATAGAAAAGACTGAGATTATTGAGAATCAACCTAGACAAAATAAGTGACTCATCTCCAGTTCAACCTGCACAAATGTCTAGCTATTCTATCTTGGGAGGTGTGCTCCAATACTGAAGTGTCCTGCCGCACATGCCCCAAAGTTCGTTGTTCCGCTCAACGACACCTTCGTTCGGATCGCCTCCTTGTCATTTTCAAACAAAAGACCTTGACAAACTCAAATATTTCTTGGGGATTGAGGTAGCACAATCCAACAATGGAATTTTCATTTCTCAAAGAAAGTATGCATTAGGTATTTTAGATGAAATTGTACTACTGAATTCCAAGCCCATTGACTCACAATCCCAATCTTCTACCTTGTCAGGGGAGCCACTACCTAATCTTGAGAAATACAAAAGATTGGTTGGAAAATTGAATTATGTCACAGTTACAAATCTTGACATTTCTTTTGGAGACAATGTGGTAAGCTAGTTTCTAAATTCTCCATGTATAGGACATTGCAATGCAATTATTCGCATTCTGAAGTATACTAAAAGTTCTTCTGGAAAAAGTTTGTTATATGGTCACTATAATCCAGTGTTATCAATTATCGGCCATGGTGGATGACGGTAGCGGATTTTTTGACCACCGTCACAACAAGGCAGTGGCAATGCGGATTTTCCATGGCGGCCGCTTTGGGCATCTTAGAATGCTAACGAAAATAAAAAATTTCCTAAAAAGTGAAAAAAACGGTGGCAGTGGTGGCGCCACACACTGTGACGACGCAAAGCATGAAGAAGAAGCTGCGTGCGACTGATGAAGAAGGGTTGCAACATGAAGACCTAAACCTAGTTTTTAGGAGACATAAGTTTGGGCCAAAGGCCCATTTCTAGTTTAACATAATAAAAAACCCTAAAATTTAAATACTGAGTGTGGTGTGTGGCAGTGTGCGGCTCCCTGGTAAACCCCTAATTTAGAATCACAGTTTACTAATTATATTATTAAAATGTTTTTTTTCATTTGAAGTTAACTCTTACAAGTTTACGAGTTGAGTCTACGTAACTCCCATGAATCTAGTTGACTCTCGAGTTTGAAAACCTTGGTAGCAAGATCTAATGCATAAGCAGAATATAGAGCTATAGCCTGTCACTTGTGAGCTTATTTGGCTCAAATAGTTGATTAAAGAATTGAGATTTAGGGAGTACACACAAATGACTCTTATCTCTAATAACCAAGCTGCCTTTCATATTTCTTCAAATCCAATATTTAACGAGAGGACTAAACATATTGAAGTGTAGATTGCCACTTTTCGATAAAAGATTGCATTTAGAGACATCACCACTCAATTTGTTAACTCTAATGATCAGTTGGCAAATTTCTTCACTAAATTATTGCGGGGTCCTAGAATTGATTATATTTGTAACAAGTTTGGTTCATATGATTTATATGCACCAACTTGAGGGGGAGTGTTAAATGTAACTAATATATGGGCCTTGGGCCATCTCTTTGTATCTTTGTATCTCAGACACAACATAGAAAGATTATTTTTGTCTCTTCACCGTATATCTCAACAAACTGATTAGTCTAAAGTCTTGTGTGATATTGACTTGTATATTAAGCTTGTGATTTTTATTACTACAATCTAATGAACTATTTTTCTGATGATAGATATGGCAGAGAGGATACACACTATTTGCTCTATATATATGATTTAATGAGGATCAAATTGTTTACATTGTCTAAGGAGTCTGAAGGTTGTGATAATCCTTTAGTGGAGGTAAGTTGATGCTTACCAACTAATTGAGCATGTAATTTATCAATTAGTTTATTTGATTATTAGATGCTCCTTTGTTCCCTTGGTCTATTTGGTCCAAACTATTTTAACTTTTAAGCTTACTTGAACTAAACTAGTAACTATTTCAATCATGGATAGTTGAAAATCAAGCATTAAAGGGGAATTATTCAAATTAAACTAATCAACATTTCAATCATAGATAGTTGGAATGGGAGCATTAAAAGGGAATAATCTGAATGTTATTGCTTGATTAGGAATACAATCATGAATCTACTTATATAGGTTGGTGATATTGAAGAATAAAAGGAAATAGGGAAATAAAATCTATGAATAATTAAAGGCAGTCAATCTTTGTCCTAAATTGGTGCTAATTGCTAGAAAAATATCCTATCGTAAATTAGTTGCATATTTACAAGACTCTTGCTCAAGTTGGTGAATGAATGTTTGTCATTCCCACCTTGCTAATCTTTCAGTGGACAAACCTTAGTTAACATGATTGCTAGCTAATGTCTATTGGGAACATATATACTTGTTATAAACTAGTATTGTTGAAAAACAACCATCGAGGTGCCATGGTGGGTTTTGGTGGCCAATTTTTTTGTCGGCATTGGGTGTCTCAGAAATCATAAACCCCCCAAGAACACAGTTGAACAGAAGAAGAGGAAGCCTTGGGTTAGTGTGACCCAACCTGACCTGAGGCATGTAAACCTTAATTTTTTTTTTCTCTAATGTTTTTCATTATGGGTTTGACAAAATTGTAGTAGATGGCGTCAATTTTAAAACATTTTTTCTAGCTTAAAATGTGAGATAGCCATAATAAATGAGTTTTGTCTTTATTTTTTTAGTTCGATCAAATATTTGGTGTCCTTCCATACTACTACTCTTTTTGGTTTTAAATATTTTGTTCCTTTTATTGATAACTATTTTGAGTGTACTTGGATTTGGTTAATGAAGAATTCATAAAAAAAGAGTGTTTTCTAATGAAATCAAAATAGAATTTGGTATATTTATTCATGCTTTACGTAGTGACAATGCTTATGAATATTTGCCTCACCAATTCCAATAGTTCATGGCATCCATCCCTATTCTTCATCAAACTGTGTCCTCATACTCAACAAAATGGAGTAGCCACACAAAAAGAAACTTCTTATTGAAACTACTCAGAAGTTTCTTTTTCACAATCATCTTCCTCACAATTTTTGGTGGAGTGGTATCCTAACATGTTATCTCATTAATTGGATGTCATCAACTATATCTTAATGATTAGGTGACCCTCTTTCTCCTTTTTCCTCACTTTATATACAATCTTCCTCTAAGTTCCTATGCCAATTAGACAACACGTGCCATGTTCCTATATGATAAGGCATTAGCATCAAAGGTTACAAAACAATTTAAAGAGCGAGTCAATAAGTTTAGAGGGACTAAATTATAAGGACAACGTGGAATGTACAAGACAAAGTTAAGATTTAGAGGCGATTATCAAGAATTGAACTTTAAACCTAATTCAAGCTTATAAAATCGACTTATAAGGTAAACTTTGCACTCACTTATGTATTATGAATTGGCCTTATCTCTAGTCGATGTGAGATCTCCTGCACACACCCCTCGCGACGAGACTAGCCAACTCGTGTGTGGGGCTATATATTTATAGATAGTTTGATAGCGCCCTAATAACGGCCCGATAGCGAGTGACACGATAAGCCCAACAAACTCTCGCTAGGATAGACTTTAAATGACTCTGATATCATCTTAAAAAGTGGACTTTAAGCCTAAGTCAACCTTGTCGAACCAATTAATAAGGTGAAATTTGCACCCACTTATATACTACGAAATGTCCTTTGATGTGGTATCTCCAACACCCCCCGTCACGTTGAGACTTGCCAACTCATGCGTAAGATTATTTATTTATGGGTGGTCAGATAGTGACCCAATAGCTGGTGACCTGATAAACCCAACAAACTTTAGCTATGATAGACTCTAAATGACTCTGATATCATACTAAGAAGTGAACTTTAAGCCTAACTTAAGCTTACAAAACCGGTTTGTAAGGTGAGGTTTGCACCCACTTATATACTATGAAAAGTCTTTATCTCTAATCGTTGTGAGATTTTTTTTTTCAGAATAGGAAAAGGCATGAATTTAAAACACTTCTCTGGAAAACAAAAATTAAAGAATGAGATTCAGGGCCAAAACATAAGTACAACTGACCAAGGTCTAAAACAAAGGGTGCCTTATGTGGCAGCAGTCTCAAAACTAAAAGCTGTAAGAAGAAAATGCCCTACAGTTCTTCGGGTCCTAGAGAAAAAGAAGGGGGAAATGAAGGAATTGAACAAATAAAAGAAAACATTAGACATGGCTTTGGCTTTGCTTTACTAGTCAAGTCAACTGCACTGCACTAATGCCAGCCAACTAGTTGTATCAGGCAGCTGCTTGGATTTGCCCATTGGATATGTTTTTTCTTATGCTTGGATGTGATAAAAGTAAGTGAGATTCAAGCTCAGGTGATGATGTATATTTTATATATATGGAATAGTATAAGTGGAAAGAAATAAATGAAATATATTTCTGAGATATCTTACAAATGTGATTACAGTCTCTATCTATAGACGGTTTTACAACCTAATTAAGGAAAGAAATAATAGGTAATGAAAGCCAAAAATAATGGGTGTTTAAAGCTATACAAATCAAATAAAATCAAATCACTAACAACCTAATAAATATAAAATGGAATCTGCACTTAATTATAACATAATCCTCCTGATTATGCAACACTCCCCCTCAAGTTGGTGAATGTATATCTATCATTCCCAACTTGCAAGTAAGATCTTCGAATTGTTTTGTGGGAAGTCCCTTTGTAAACATATCTGCCAATTGGAGTCTTGAAGGAATGTACTCAGTGGCTATAAGACCATCATCCAACTTCTCTTTAATAAAGTGTCGGTCTATCTCTACATGCTTTGTTCAATCATGCTGAACTGGATTATGTGCTATACTAATTGCGGACTTATTATCACATGCCAAACCCACAGGAGGAGATATTTTATTTTTAGGTCATCAAGTATGATCTTCATCCATAAGAGTTCACACACCCCTTGAGCCATGGCTCTAAATTCTGCCTCTGCATTTGATCTTGCAACTACATTTTGCTTCTTACTCCTCCATGTCACCAAATTTCCACCCAAGAACATGCAGTAGCCTGTGGTGGATCTCCTATCAACAATCGATCCTGCATAGTCAGCATTAGTATATACTTTCATGGATAAGTTTTTCCCCTTTTTGAATAACAATCCTTTTCCTGGAGAGACTTTTAAGTACTGAATAATTTTATCTACTGCCTGCAAGTGTCTTTCTCTAGGATCATGCATAAATTGGTTAACCACACTAACTGCATAGGCTATGTCTGGCCTAGTGTGTGATAGATAAATGAGTTTTCCCACAAGTCTTTGATATTGTGTCTTCTCCACTTTTGGGTTTCCCTCATCATTCCCAATCCTATGATTTTGCTCTATTGGCACTCCAGTGGGCTTACAACCCAACTTACCAGTCTCTTTGAGAAAATCAAGGATGTATTTCCTTTGAGAAATAAAGATGCCCTGTCTCGAGTAAGCAACCTCTATCCCAAGGAAGTACTTCAGCTCCCCAAGATCCTTCATTTCAAATTGAGCAGCCAGTCTCTCCCTCAAATTTTGTTTTTCAATCTCATCATCACCTGAATAATCATATCATCTACATAGACATAAAGTAGAGTGAGTTTACCATTCTGAGAATGTTTTATAAACAAAGTATGGTCACCTTGGCTTTGTTGGTACCCCAAAGATACCATAGCTTGAGTAAACCTTCCAAACCAAGCACGAGGTGATTGTTTAAGACCATATAGGGCCTTCTTAAGTCTACACACCTTATTCCCTTCATTAACAACACCATACTCAAGTGGAATCTCCATGTATACTTCTTCCTCCAAACTTCCATGCAAGAAGGCTATTTTAACATCAAATTGATGCATCGCCCAACCAAAGTGTGCTGCCAGGGAAAGAATAATCCTGACTGTATTCATTTTTGCCACTAGAGCAAAAGTCTCCTCATAATCGATCCCATAGGTTTTAGTGTACCCTTTTGCAACCAACCTTGCTTTATACCGATCCAGTGTGCCATCAGACTTATACTTAACTGTGTATATCCACCTACAACCCACTGCTTTCTTATCTTTTGGTCTCTCTACAATCTC
>Ga0123341_1000441_pt1 | contig 24897 bp, 9 predicted proteins | sample Turbeapinknodule_FD_89959 | JGI IMG/M metagenome (GOLD analysis project Ga0123341, IMG submission 89959) | Root nodule microbial communities of legume samples collected from Mexico - Turtle bean Mexico pink nodule | ecosystem: Host-associated > Plants > Roots > Nodule | place: Mexico: Nepantla...
ATATAAATGAATTTTATACGGGCATCAATTTCAATCAAAGAACTTAATATTAACATGTTAATCAAAATACATGAGAGTGAGAGAGATGAAACCTAATCCCTATTTTTCCAACTTGAAGCAATTCATTCTTTGTCTGTTTTCTTATTAATCATTGGTAACAAAATCACTTCAACATTCTTTTTAATTGTTTTTGTTTCATATTTAGCGATTATTGTACTTGATAATTCATTGTTCCTTGTTGAATCGATATTTGTCCTTAGGGACAATTATTACTTCTGACAAACATGGTGCACTTGCTGTAGAAAGTCATCATTGAGCTAGTTCGGGACTAGGTCAACCTAAGTCAGCCCAGACCAAAGTCAAGCTGAGTCAATCAAGGCTAGGTCGAGATGAGTCAACTCATTTATGGGTTGAGTCGAGTTAACACAAATCTAGGTAGAGATGAGTTGATACAAGCCTAGGTAGATTTGTGTCTACACTGACCCAAGTCGAGTTAAGTCAACCTAGGTGCAAGTCACATTAAGTCAACCTAGGTCCAGGTCGAACTAAGGCATGACCATGTTTATGGTCAAGACCAAGTCGAGTCGGGCTCAAATGAAATTGAGACTAACTAGATCCGACAAGTCAAGTTGGGTCATCTGAGACCGACACATTGAGCCGATATTAGATTAGGACCATGTCAAGCTGAGTTGGATCACACGTCAAATTGATAAATTGAATTTAATCTAAATTTAATTTAATTTTAATTAAATTGAAAAAAATACAAATGAGTTTGATGTAGTTAAAATATATATGAATTTTAAATCAAATCTATTTTATTATATTTGAATTGAATCTAAATTCAATTTTAAAAAATTCAATTCATAATCACCCTAGTTGTAGTTGTAATTCTATTTGATAATTAATAGTTGTAAGTATATCTGATGATACAAGACCACCTTAGGAGTCTTACTTTTGTGGTGAGAAGAATGCGCATATATTTTTTATTTGTAAAACCTATATATTTAGATATTATATATTATATTATATTTTAAATCTGGGATGTTACGTGGGATGCAAAATAATATATTAGAATATAAGAGTTAACATGAAATTATTTTAAGGTGAAAGAATGTATTTCATGAAAATAAGAAAAGAAAATTATATTGAGAAAGAAAAAAAAGAAACAAAGAAGCATAGCCAAAATTCAGTTGCTTTCTCTATCTAGGAGCATGTCTTGCTAGCTTGCTTCTGGTTTATGCCAGACTTTAAATGATGCAAAGGAAATAAAGATTAACTAAACAAAATAATGAGTAAACATTATCACCAGCAAAACAAGATCTTGATTGGAAAAAATGTGTTGTTATTTAATAGAATTAGAAACATCAAAATAAATGTATTCTGTTTCATCCATCTACCTTGTCCAAAACAGGCTGAAATAAAGTTGTTGTAAATATGAGTGTATTTTCTATTTTACTATTCTTTTTAGTGACTTAATTTAATATTTATAGTAATTCTCGTTTTGTGTATTTTTTAAAATAAAATGGTTTGTATTCTGAAATTTGAAATTTAAACACATCACATGTCAACATGGTATCGGGCCTCACTCTCTCTTATATTGATTTTGTTAGATTGTTTCTTCCCGCACCTCCATAGGTTCTTCTGTCACCCCATATAAAACGTGAAAATACTTTTTTATATTTCTTGTGTCGCTCTCATATAGTAACTTCCGGATTATGTAATCCGAATACGCAATTGAAAAAAGACTTCTGAAATACATAATCCATAAGCTAAAAAAGACTTTCGGATTACATAATCTGGAAACTAATCATGCATCTGAAAAAAAAGGCATTCGGATTACATAATCCAGAAACTAATTACAAATTTGAAAGAAGACTTTCGGATTACATAATTCAGAATAATACAAAGGAGTATTTTTGGAAATATAAAAATATATGAAGATGAGAGAATAATATATGGAGTTGGAGGAAGAAACAATATTTTTTAAACCTAACTCTTTTCTCTTCCCATTACAAAATTCATTTATAAATAAAAGTAAAATAAAAGCATAATTTATATAACCAGATGAAACAGTTCTCATTCTCATTATATATCACATATCATTATAAAATATATTAAATTTCTAGTTTGTAGTACAAGAAAAGAAAATAACGGGGTTATGGAATTTATTTTATTTTCACTCCAAGGAGGTTGTTTCTTCATCCACTTCCATAACTTCTTAAAATATAAAAAATACTTTCTATTGATGTTTTTTATTTTAAAAAAATATCATGAAAAACTCTAAATTATAGAATCCATAAGATATTTTTATATTTGAAAATACCTTTCAGATTCTATAATCCAGAATGTGTTTCTTTAAAAAATAATACATTCTAAATTATAGAATCCAAAACGTATTTTCAAAAATACTTTTCAAATTTTACAATATAGAATGTGTAAATTAAAAATAATATATTCTAGATTATTGAATCTAGAAGGTATTTTTTTATCCACTTAGGATTCTATAATCTAAAATGTATTCTTAAAAAAAATATTGTAGAATCCAGAACGTGTAAATAAAAAAAAAAAATTCCAAATATAGAATTTGGACTTTTAGTTTACAATCCAAAATAACTAAGGAAAGGAAGTAGAAGCTTCTATGGAATGGATGTGCACAAATAAACAACCCTGCTTGGAATAATCTTTGTTATGAAACAAAAGCTATTATTCAATCTTTTGGGCATAACATTAAAACTAGTTCATCATAACATTACGAACCATGTTTCAAACTTTGGATCTTTTTGAAACAAGAAAAGCAAAGGATTGGTTTTTAATGAAGAGGGTTTTAAAAGGAAAGGAAGTACTAGGTTCCCAGCAAGGAAAGAACAACACAAACCGTATAGGCATCATCCTCATACTTAGGACCCACAAGAGCTACATGAGAAAGAAAAGAATAAATACTTCTCTCATTTGTTGAAACTTCACAATCATGATAGAACCCTCAAACATCATGTTTCTGTTCTGATACTCATTAAAAAATTTAACACTTTTATTTTAAACTCTTACACCACATTTTTTTAATCCTTGTTCTGAAAATATTATAGCAGCAATATAGATGGACCTTGAATTGGGACTCAAAATCACTAAAACTAGAGATGACGTTGCTTCCATCTCTGAATATCGATTCGCAAAAGCAGAACCTATCTTTCAATCTAGAGAAACAAACACTGCTTTCATCCTCACTGCTCATCTCAAAGGTCAGTCTTGTAACATCTTCTATAACTGTTTTTTTTTTTGTAGAGATCACAATTATTCTTCATGATATACAATATTTCTTGAATTAGTAGGGAAAACTATTGTGATAGCCAAACTCTCTTTCCGAGTATGTAATGCAGTTATATACTTAGAATTCAAACTTGATATTAGGGGTTAAGTAAGAACAAGGCTCGTCTAGGATTGGAAGGATTCCTGTGATCTAGCATATAAGTGATGTACTTGTTTGTCTTTATTTTCTTTTCATTTTTTTTCTTTTATTCTTTATGTAATATATCATGTTAAGAGTCCACGCAAACACAGGTTATAAGAAGAATAACATTAACATCAAGATTAGTGAAGATGGTAGTAAGATATCAATTAGTGGAGAGAAGCCTGTTCAGAATATTCTGATGATGGGATGGTTAATGCATAGGAAAGAGGTTGATGTTGCAGGGTTTAATAAGGTTTTCAAAATTCCTGATGGGGTGAAATTGAATGGGGTCAAAGCAAAGTATGATGAGGAGGAATGGATAATGAATATTATCATGCCAAAATTTGTGAAGGGAATTTGTGGGGCTAAGATTGAAGAGATCAAAGAAGAAGAATCTAGCGGAAGGGGAAGGAGATCAGAACAAGAGAAAAGCGAAGGTGATCACATTCCTACTGCTGTTGGAGAGACAAGCCAAAAAGGATCTAAAGAGTCTGAAGTTCAGGCAATGGAGGACAGTGAAAATACCATGGAGAAGAAAGCAGAAGTGTCTAACAAGATGCTTGATGATTCCAACAGGAAAATAATTAAGGATAGGGTACATAAAGAAGTAGAAGAACCTAATGTTGGAACTGATGGTGGAAATGGGGGTAGTTTTGGAGAGGTTGGAAAGGAAGGATATGAAGTGAAGAAGACATCAGAACCAGAGCGAAAAGTTGGAGTAGACACCTCACAGAAAATTGGAGAAGCAAGCCAAAAGGAAATCGAAGAATTAGATTTGAAGAATGAGGATGAAAGGGTAAAAGGCACGAGAGAAGAGGTTGGAAAGACAGAAGCAGTGAAAACATTAGAAAAGGGGAAAAGTGTAGGTGAACGTATGCCCCGAAATATTGGAGGAGATAAAAGACCAGATAAAGAGTTTGAGGTTCAAGAAATGGAGAACAATGAGGGTTTTGTAGAGAAGGAGGAGAAAGGAGTAAGTGAAAATATGCTTGATGATGGCAATGCAAACATAATTGGAGAGATGATCCAGAAAGAACAAGAATCCAAGTCAGGAATCAAGGATAGAGATGGAGAAAGTGTGAAAGAAAAGAATGTAAGAGCAGTAAACAAAGGAATAAAAACATCAGAAATTGAGCAGAATGTTGGTGCACATGCCACACAGGATATTGGAGGAGATAAAAGACAAGATAAAGAGTTTGAGGTTCGAGAAATGGAGAACAATGAAGATTTTGTAGAGAAGGAGGAGAAAGGAGTAAGTGAAAATATGCTTGATGATGGCAATGCAAACATAATTGGAGAGGTGATCCAGAAAGAACAAGAATCCAAGTCAGGAATCAAGGAAAGAGATGGAGAAAGTGTGAAAGAAAAGAATGTAAGAGCAGTAAACAAAGGAATGAAAACATCAGAAATTGAGCAGAATGTTGGTGCACAAGTCACACATGATATTGGAGGAGACAAAAGACAAGATAAAGAGTTTGAGGTTAAAGAAATGGAGGACAATGAAGGTTTTGTAGAGAAGGAGGAGAAAGGAGTAAATGAAAATATGCTTGATGATGGCAATGCAAGAATAATTGGAGAGGTGATCCAGAAAGAACAAGAAGAATCCAAGTCAGGAACCAAGGATAGAGATGGAGAAAGTGTGAAAGAAAAGAATGTGGGAGCAGGATACAAAGGAATGAAGAGATCAGAAATTGAGCAGAATGTCGGTGCACATGTCACACAGAATATTGGAGATCCAATCCAAGGAGTATGTAAAGAGTCTGCTATAGAACAAATGGGGGAAAGTAAAAGTATTGTAGAGAAGATGGAGAGAGAAGAGCCAGGAGAGATGCTTGTTGAAGCCAATGTGTCTACTGTGGGAGAGAGACTTGGAGAGTCAAGCCAAAAACAATTTGGAGAACCTAGGTCTGAAACTGAGGACAGACTAAAAGAAAGTGTGAAGGAAAGTAGAATGGAAACAATGAAGGCACCAGAACTTGACCAAAATGTAGATGATCAGATTCCTACCAACATTGGTGGTATAAGCCAGGAAGAATTTAAGGAGTCTAGGATTCAATGGAAGGAGAAAACTGAAAGCATAAAAGAGAATATGGATGGAGGGAAATCTGAAAAAATACCTATTCAAGCCAGTAAGGATGGTAAAAAGCACATATTTGGAAAGAGCATCCAAGAGAACATTAAAAAGCCTAAGATTGAAAATGGCAATGGAGATCAAGAATATGATGGAGGAAAGGCTGGTAAGAAAGAAATTGATTCAATGGTAACAAGGGAAGAATTTCCTCAGAAGTTACCAAAAAGCACAATTGAGGAAAGCAAAAGGTTGAGTATTTCAAAAATGCAAGAAATTGAAGATGTTGAAGAAGCAAAGATCAAAAGAAAATTAAAAGAGAATGAGTATTCTGTGCATAAGGATGAAGGTGAAGAACTCAGAAGGATGCACAAGGAAACAAAAAAAGAATTGGCAAAAAAGACACTGCGAGAAAATGAAGATGTCAAAAAAGCAATGGACAAAAGAGATGGGACAGAGATTGAATATTCTGTGGATAAAAGTGAAGGTGAAGAGCATAAAAGGAGGCATACGGAGGCAAAGAAAGACTTGATAAAAGAGACAATGAAAAAAAATGAAACAGCAATGGACAAAAGAGAAGACAGAGAGATTGAGTACTTTGTGGAAGCATGGAAAGACTTAACAAAGAAAATTCACGAAACTGAAGATGTCAAAGAAGAAATGTCCAAAAGAAGGGACGAAGAAATTGAAAAATTTGTAGATAAGGGTGAAGGGAAAGAACCCAGCAGGTTGTATGTGGAAGCGAAGGACTTGAAAGAAGAGACAACACAAGAAAGTGAAGATATCCAAGAAGCAATTCTCAAAAGAGAAGGCAAAAATAATGAACATTTTTCGGATAAGCGTGGTGAAAAACCCAAAAGTATGCATATGGAAGCAAAGAATAACATAGCAGAAGAGAGAATGCAAGAAACAAAAGGTGTCAAAGAAGCAATCGTCAAAAGAAAACAAGAGATTGGAAATTTTACTGATATGGGTGAAGGTGAAGAACCTACAAAGATACCTATGAATGCCAAAAAAGAGTTAACAAAAGAAACAAAGCAAGAAAATGAAAAGGCAAAAGAAGTTACGGTAAAAAGGAAAGACAAAGAAACTGAACATTTTGTTGATAAGGGTCAACCCAAAAGCATGCATGTGGAAGCAAAGAAAGACTTAATAAGAAAGACTATCCAAGAAAGTGAACATGCCAGAGAAGCCAAGGGTTATGAATATTTTGCGGATAAGGGTGAAGAATCCAAAAGGATGCATATGGAACTAAAGAAGGACATACCACAAGAGGCAATACAAGAAAAACAAGGTGTAAAAGAGGCAATGATCAAAAGAAAAGGTAAAGAGATTGAAAATTTTGCTGATAAGGAGGAAGGCGAAGCACACAAAAAGGTCATTATGAAAGCAAAGAAAGTCTCAACAAAAGAAAGGAAGCAAGAAGGTGAAAAAGTCAAAGAAGCTATGGTCAAATGGAAAAGCCAAGAGACTGAAGATTTTGCTAATAGAGGTGAAGATGAAGAACCCAAAAGCTTGCATATGGAAGTAAAGAAGGACCTAACAATAGAGACTATACAAGAAAGAGAAGACGTCAAAGAAGCAAGAGTCAAAAGAGAAGGCAAAGATTATGAATATTTTGTGGATAAAGGTGTGACTGAAGAACCCAAAGGAATGCATATAGAACCAAAGAAGGACATAGCAAAAGAGAAATTACAAGAAATAGAAGGTTTCAAAGAAGCAATGGTCAATATAAAAGGCAAAGAGATTGCAAATTTTGTTGATAAGGATGACGGTGATGAGCACAAAAAGATGAATGTGAAACTAAAGAAAGAGTCAACAAAAGAAACAAAGCAAGTAAGTGAAAATGTCAAAGAAGCTATGGTCAAAAGGAAAGGCAACGAGACTAAATATTTTGTAGATAAGGGTGAAGGTGAAGAACCCAAAAGCACGCATGTTCAAGCAAAGAAGGAATTAACAGCAGATACTATACAAGAAGATGTTAGAGAAGGCAAACATTATGAATGTTTTGTGGATAACGGTGAAGGTGAAGAAACCAAAAGGATGCTAATGGAACGAAAGAACATAGCAAAAGAAACAATGCAAGCAATAAAAGGTGTCAAGGAAGCAATGGTCAAAAGAAAAGGCAGAGAGATTGAAAATTTGGCTGATAAGGATGAAGCTGGGGAACTCACAAAAATGCTTGTGAAATCAAAGAAAGAGATAACAAAAGAAACAAAGCAACAAAGTGAAAAAATCGAAGAAGCTATGGTCAAAAGGAAAGGCAAAGAGACTGAATATTTTCTGGATAAGGATGAGGATAAAGAACACAAAAGCATGTGTGTGGAAGCAAAGAAGAACTCAACAGCAAAGACTACACAAGAAAGTGAAGATGTCATAGAAGCAATGGTCAAAAGAGAAGGCAAAGGTTGTGGATATTTTGTGGATAAGGGTGAAAGTGAAGAACCCAAAAGGATGAATATGGAACCAAAGAAGGATATAACAAAAGAGACAATGCCAAAAACAGGTGTCAAAGAGGCAAGAGTCAAAACAAAAGACAAAGAGATTGGAAATTTTGCTGACAAGTATGAAGGTGAAGAACACATAAATATGCTTAGTAAAGAAAAGAAAGAGTTACCAAAGGGAACAAAGAAAGAAAGAGAAAAATTCAAAGAAGCTATGGTCAAAAAGAAAGGCAAAGAGACTGAATATTTTGGGGATAAGGGTGAAGATGAAGAACTCGTAAGCATGCATGTGGAAGCAGAGAAGGACTTAACATCAAAGACTATACAAGAGGGTGAAGATGTGAAAGAAGCAGTGGTCGAAACAGAAGGCAAAGATTATGAATATTTTGTGCATAAGGATCAGGGTGAAGAACTCAAAATGACGAATATGGAAGCAAAGAAGAACACTGGAAAAGAGTCAATGCAAGAAACAAAAGGTGCAAAAGAAGCAATATCTAAAACAAAAGGCAAAGAGATTGGAAGTTTTGCCAAGGGTGAAGGTAAAGAGACAAAAAAGGGGGATATGGAAGCAAAGAAGAACTTAACAACAGAGACAGTGCAGGAAAGTGATGGTGCCGATGAGGGCAATGAAAACAAATGCTTTTTGGATGAGAGTGAAGGAGAAGCCAACAGGATGTATATGGAAACAAAAGAGGATTTTAGAGAAGAGACATTACAAGAAAGTGAAAATGTCAAAAAAGTGAAAGTAAAGAGTGAAGGCAAAGACATTGAATGTTTTGCGGATAAGAGTGAAGACAAAGAATCGATAAAGATGCTTATGGGAACAAAGAGAGACTTGAGAAAAGAGGAAATGCATGAAAATGATGATGTCAAAGAAGCTATTGCCAAAAGGAAGGGCAAAGAGATTGAGTATTTTGTAGATAACAATGAAGGTGAAGTTGAAGAACCCAAAGGGATGCATGTTCAAGAAAAGAAAGACCTAACAACGAAGACAATGCAGGAAATTGAAGATGCCAAAGAAGCAATGGTCAAAAGCAAAGTCAAGGAGATTGAAAATTTTGCTGATAAAGCTAAAGGTAAAGAATCAAAAATTAGGGAAGCAGAGAAAGACTCAACAAAAGTGACAATGAAAGAAAGTGATGATACCAAAGAAGCAATGGTCAAAAGAAAAGGTAAAGAGGTTGAATGTTTTGTGGATAAGGGAGAAGAACCCAAATGGATGCATACGGAAGCAAAGAAGAACTTAACAAATAAGACAATAGAAGAAAGTGAAGTTGTCAGAGAAGCGATGGTCAAAAGAGAAGGGGAAGAAGAGATGGACTATTTTCTGGAAAAGGGTGAAGATGAGAAAGACATAACAAAACAGAAAATAGTTGAGAAAATTAAGCATGGGATTACGGATAATGATCAACAAAATGTACTAGGAAAAACTCCTACAGGAAAATCTGAAGTACCAACTGAAGAGGGTCCCAAGCTGGTGAGGGAACAAGATGGAAGTAGAGGACGTAAGGTTTCAAACATGGAAGACCCAAAAGAAATTATCAAAGAAGAAATGGCTGCACCAGAAAGTTTAATGAAAAAGGTTCAAGGAGAAAAGCATAAGAGTGAAGAAGCAAGTAGGGTTATTCAAAAAAACACAGCAACTGAGATCTTACAGAAGGAAACTGATGACTCCAACAATGAAAGAAAGTCCAGAGAAGGACCAAATGTACCAAACAATATGGTCAAAGTCGTATTTGAAGTGTTGGGGACTTTTCAGGCAAAGCTTCCCAAGCAGGTGATGGAAGCAATTGTCCAAAATAAGAAGGATAAGAATGAGTATGTTATTGTGAAATTAAAAGGAGAGGGGTCTATAAAGATGCATGTTGAACCAAATGAGGCTTTGGATGAGGATGAAACTCATGAAAGAAGTGAGAAAGAGGTTAGAAAGCCAAAACTCAAGTCTAGTGACCAAATAAGTGGGAAAGAGAATGTTGATTTTGGGGTATTCGATGGAAGCAAAAGACCAAAATTTCTAGAGATGGGGGAAACACAAGGCGCCAAAGAAGACAGTGCACAAATGGAGGAATCTGCGAACAAAATAAATGGAGACCAATATGAGGAGATACAAGTTGATGAAAGAGGAAGGAAGTCATCTCAGAAAGGAAAAAAAGGTCCTAAGATCCTGGTAAAAGATCAACATCGTTTACAAGAAGAAATGAATATAGGTAGATCTGAAGCAAGCAAGGCTGCGACAGAAGAGTTTCCTATGAAAACAATACACACATTTGCCAAGACAAGAGAGGAAACAAAGGATAAAGAGGTAGAAGAGCTGACCAGAAGAAAGAGTGAGGAAACAAATGTTGTTGAGTCTACAATTGAGGAAAAAGTTCAAGCGCCTGAGAGTGGAAGAATTCCCATGACTTGCAAAGAAGTACCACAGGATAAACATCCTGAAGAATTAGAGATAGAATCTCCTGATAGAGAATTGCAATCAACTAAAGGCCAAACTACAAGTGTAAAAGTAGCAAGCGGGAAATTTAAGGAGCTTGAACAAGACAGTGCAAAGGATAAGACAGATAAAACAAAGTTGCTACCTGCAAAAATTCAAACCAAGGGGATTCGTGAATCAGAAAAAGGAGTGAAACAAAACACTATAAAGCCAAAGAAAGAAAAAGGAGAACAGTTCACTTATAACATTGAAAGAAATGAAGAGATTGCAAGGTTTCCATCAACTCATCTAACCAAAGTTGGAGAAAATTATCAACTATATGAAGGTGGCAAAGCACAAGCTTCCACTGAATCACAAAAAGAAGGTCCTACCAAGGATACAAGGAATTTAAATGAAATGAAGGATCATCAAGGGTCTAAACAAAGGAAAACCTTGAAGTCAGAAATTCCTATGGAGATACTCCTAAAGAAAGAAGGAAAAGTCACAAAAAAGGATGAGAATCACAAAGAACAAAAAATCAGGGAGACAATGCAAGCGGAAACTGAAAGGCCTAAGGAGAAAATTGTTGACAGAGATCAACAATGTGTGCAAAGAGATGTTGCAGATGGAGTGGGAAAAGTAGACACTGTAGAAAAGGAAATGCCCCTGGAAAAAACAAATACAGCAACAGAAGATAAGATGCCTAAAATAGGGGAAATAACTCCAGAGATTGAGAAGGCTAGTGGCTTCAAACAGGATGCAGAAAAAACGCATGAAAGTAGCAAGAGAGAACATCAAAGGGAATCATTACCTAAATTGGAGGTGAAACCCCCAATAATGACTCCAAAGAAAGAAGTTGAAAAATCAAAGAAGGAAGAAGGGTCACCTATGCCTACAGCAAGCCAAAGAAAAGAACCTCGTGAATTATCATTGCCAAGCAAGGACTACAAAATTCCAAAGATAGAGGAAGTACAACAAAAAAAGGAGGGAAAAAGACCCATGCATGCACTAGAAGCAACCACTTCTAAAGAAGGAGAACTTGCACAAGCCATAGCTACACATTCAAAAGCAAAAAGTGAGATTGATGAGCAACAAGTAAATCAACTGACATCTCCAACTATAGAAATGCGGAGTATAGAGCCACGTGAGTTAGAAAAGCGTGGTTTGGAAGAAGATGGCTCTAAGGCTATGAGTTTAGATCATATGCAAGAAGGAAAAGAATTCATTCATTCCACAGACAGTACTGCAGCATCAGAAATAGTTGCAGATGAAGCGGGTGAACCAACAAAATTTCTAAGTTTATCTTCCACTCAACCATTTGAAGTTGAAGGAAAGGATGAGATAGATGCTAGTTGTGATGATGAATCTCAAGATTCAGACATGGACTCTGAAATAGATGGTGAAGCATCAACCAAAGGGGAAACAGACGAAGAAGTTGTACAAAGAGAGACACTACAGCCAGAGTCCCCTGAAGATCAACAATGTACACACAAAGCTTTGGAAGAAAGCCATGGAACACATGAAATTGAAGAAGAAAAGGCAGATGAACATGTAGATGAAGCCGATGAGGAAGACTCTCAACAGTTGGAGGAGCAAAAAGAATGTGAGGAGGAAGCCATTGGAGGGAAGGAGCAAAAAAGGTCAAAGAAACTGATTGTTTCCACGATCATAGCTGGATCAGCCCTTCTTGCTTCAGGAATATTTCTCATTATTCGACACAGAAGATCCAGCAAAAGGTAAGTTTGTGCCATTAAATCTAGTTTCCATTTTTCTATGTGAAGATAATCTTCCTTAGTGTGCCTGTTTTTCTCTCAGTGCCAAGTGATATTCAAAGTGAGTTGAAGTTCACATTTCTGCTCAACTTTTTAACTCGTGGAAATTCAAATGGAGAAGAGCATGCAGTGGCTTTTCTCTGTACATAGCAACATCTTTGTTGTTTTGGTAAGAAAATTGGTATGCATGACTTGGATCTTCTCATGTTTTATGTTATGGGAGAGAAAGATATATTGACATGACTAATAGTGGTTCTTGTTGTAGTCCTTAAATGATTTGTAAAATTACTAATAATTTTATCTTTAAATTTAAATTTTCTTCGTCCTTTCCATTGAAACGTTTTTTATGTTGGTGTCATAATAATTTATAGTATTTATCATTTTAAAAATCCAGGGAATGGAGTTTTTGTCAGGAATGTTGTTGAGTCATTTGAGCCACTGGTATGCATGTATTCTGAAGGTGTATTCTTATCATTTTTGGTTACTACATTTGTCTTGTATATGGTGAAGATAACAGTATTATAAAGATGTAAAAACGAATGCACTTGATGATCTTTTCATCTTTATTACTGAAATGAAATAAGAATACTTAGATGTCAAACATGATTTTTTTTTCAATTAGAGTTATTTTTAATTAACGTTAGTTAAGGTTTCTTGTTTCTTTTCAACTAATATTAATTAGAGTTGTCATTTTCTCAATATAGGAAGTTCTTTCTTTGTCAACATTAGTTACAAAAAAAACATTAGTGGAGTATCTTTCAAATGATGTCAACTAAAGTGACTATTTTTTTGTGTGACACAAATTAGGGTTTTTGATTCAACATCAAATGGATTTATTTTTAGGTTGACATTGTTTATACTATTTTCTCACTAATGTAGATTGAAATTATTTATCAACTAATGTTAATATGGATTTTCTCATCAACGTTGACAAAGCAATTTCTCAACCGATATTAACCAAGTTTTTTTTGTGATTGACATTTGTTGGAGTTATTTTTTAGTTGATTTGGGTACAAATCTTTCTAAAAGTTCTTTATAAATGGGAAACCATCTTTCTTGAAACACTTAAAAAAAATGTAGAACTAACTTTGTACAACCTTTCCACATATAAGTTCTCTTAGAGATTTTCCAACTCTCATAACATATAATCATTGATGCAAGAATCAAATTCATCTTTGTATATGAGCACACAACCTCAAACCGTATGCTTTTTAACTTTCTTTGGCTTTTCGAACTCTTTAAATAAATTTTTTTTATTCTTCTATATAAAGATAAAAGAAAAATAAATATTTCGTTCATATATATTATTAGTATACTAGTTTGTTAAAACAATAACTTAAACATAAAGAGTCCATCAAAATCTTTAAAAAAAAAACTTCATTTGATCAAGGTATGAACTTGTCATAAAAAAAATATTCTTTGCTATTGAAGCATTTGCTCAAGATATCTACACTAACACAACAATGAATCTTGCCAACTTTAGGAAGAAAAGTTAAGTGTGTTTTATCATATCAATGTTTAGGGTTTAGGGTTTAGGGTTTAGGGTTTAATGTTTGTCAAGTACAATTATCATTTGATCATACAACATTATTGCAAAAAAAAAAAATAGATATTCTTAAAGTACAATTCAATCATCTCTTCTTGTATTTTAACCTATATTTCACATAAAGAAATAACATATCAAGCCTAAGCATAACCAATACAACTTAGCATCAAATTGAGTGTGAGGTTAATGATCAAAACTAAGAAACCTAAGCCCTAAAGTTGTAAACCTTCAAAGATGTTTAATTTATTATTGGACAAATAGTTTATTCAATACAACAAATATTGACATGTTTTGTTTTTAAGTACAATAGCTTTAATTCGGTTAGTTTTTATTGAACTTCTTTAATTGTTAATATGATTGAGCATTTGTTTAGTCTTTAGTAATTGTCACATGTGTTTATTAAAGAAAAAAAATAACTTTAATATGCAATTAACCTTGAGAAACCACTAAAAATTTTAAATTTACAAAGCAAAATTTAATAAGTAATATTAATAATGACTCTCAAAAATTGAAATAGATAAAAAATTTACAACTAAAATAACATTATAATAATATAAATTGATAATTGATGTGCTAAATAAAATTATAATTTCATTATATATTATCATTATTAAAAATTATGGTTGGCACTAGTTTAAGTTCATTACAAAAGAAATCACGTCCACCAAAATCGGTCGCTAAAAGCACTACAATCTAGCCCTACAATCGATTACTAAGCACATTTGCGATCGAAACAAACACCAAATAAAGATGGAAGCGAAAACCCTACTCGCAAAGCATTTAGCGACCGAATAATAAATTGGTCGCAATTTAGCGACTGAAATTTCAATCGATTTTCTATCACAGAAAGTTTGGTCACCTGAATTTCATGGACCAAACCAGCAACGAACTTTTTATAGGAAATTGATTGCTAAATTGGTCGTTGAAGTAAAAGGTGATAAAGACCACCGTTTTCAGTCGCCAATGGGTTGAAATAATGAATTAAAAATAAGTAAATTGTGGTGGTTAATTTGAGGGCTAAACTAGAGACCTATAGCAACCAAATTTATTTTGATTGCTAAATATATTTTTTTTAATTACAGCGACCGATCATATTTTGGTCGCTAAACAACATCGTTTTATAATCAATCATCAAATCAGCTTTGATGGTTATTTTATATGTATTATTAATACCTATTTTAAATGGTATTTCGACCTGTTTATAAATGTTATTGCCGGTTGACCTGGTCATCGGTTAACTCTGGGAACAGGTTGTGACTCATCTGCCTCTGCTGGAATTTGCTTTTTCCCTGGAATGTTGGAACACGGCTTCGTTTGAAACAGAGGGGGTCATACCTGTTGATTGCACTCCTAAGATCAAGTCAATACTGGGCTAAGAAACAATGAGTAAGTAAGCAAGTAGTTTCAATCTTAGAAACGGTGTACCTTTACCAGGGATCTCAAGTCCCTTTTATAGACTACTTTTAGGTTACTTCTCGTAACTACCCTTTGTTAGAATATATGGCCTTAAACGAGAGGAAGGATGAATTGTTTAAGGGGGTTTTTGAAAACTTTTTCAGCTAGAACAAAATCCTTTGTATGAAACTCAATTAGAAATTCAGTTAGCCAAGATATAAAGCACAAAACAGCAAAGCACCAGAAAAACAATCAGTTGTTTCTTCGAAACAATCGGTTGTTTATACCAGCAAAGCAATAACGACTGAATTTTAAATGAGTTTAAGGGAAGAGATACACAAACAGTTTATACTGGTTCACTCTTAAACCAAGAGCTACATCCAGTCCCCAAAAGTCATTGAGCAATTCACTAAGCAATCAAAACATATTACATACAAACCACCAAAGAAGTGACCTTGAACCCTTCAAGAAACACACTTCCTTTGGCACAACACACACCAAGAATGTTGATCTTCACAACCTCAAGAACACACAACACTCCTTGGCAACAACACCAGAATTTACAAAGTATTCAAAACGAATTACACTTGTTTACAGAACTATCTAAAATCAATACAGATGTAATCCTATTCCACTTTCTCTTGAGAAAACCCAAAGCTGAATGTGAATGTTCAAAACTTGAAAGCAATCTTTCACAACTAAAAAACTCAAATCTGATTTCTTGTTTGTTATAAAACATAAACAAACTATTTATAGTTTCTAAAGATTGGTCAAAGCATTTAATAGAGGAGCGTATTCAGTTGGAAATCATTTAAAGCACGCTCAACTAACAAAACAGAATTTTGTTAGGATTTTCAAAGAAACAATTGATTGAAACCACACAAAAATCGATAATTTTGGTTTAACAGCAAGTCAACCAACCAAAACAATTTTCAACCTTTTCCAAAAACACCTAAGAGTAAAACAATCGGTTGTTTCTACAAAACAACAGGTTGTTTTTCACTTAGTTTAAAAAACACTTTAAACTTAAAAAGGTTTTTAAACACATTAGCTTTAGATTCAACAAATAGTGGATTACACAAATAAACTACCCAAATCTTATCCTAAACACAGCAGCAACTCCAGCCTTGCATCAAACACTTGGATTTGAATTCTTCAAAGCCTTTGATCACTCTTGATCAACACCCTTCTCTCACGAGAACCTTATCTCGAGTGAAAGTAGGTTTGATGGGTAGAGAGTTTGTTATAATGTGCACAATCTTAGTGAAACAACCGCACAGAATCTTCCTCCTTGGAGTGCATAATCTTAACAGCATGGCCGCCAGGGTACCAACTCATGTACCAACATCATGGGGCCCATCCGTTTACTGTAGGTGTACTAGCCTTCACGTCTCATGCATGCAGCTTATCCCCAAAAACCCTATCGCTCTTGGGCCTAGGCGTCTTTAGGGAATATGTACTTCTGCTAGACCAGAATGTACTATACACACCACATGCACTTTTTCGCTGATCGGGCACTATATATATGAATGAACCTCAACGCACGCATTCCTAGGGTCCACTTATGTGGCCCATTAACTCGACTAGACCACCGAGTTGACCTGCTTAACCCAGGTGTCGATGTCCGAACACCAAGCGTCGAGCCCAACGTTTATGGTCCAGTACACAAGCCCCCCAGGCTCAAGCTGAAACTTGTTTCAGTGAAGAGGCTAATTGCTCGCCCATGGCAACCGACGTGTCTTATAAGCGAAACGATGCACACAGTGTTTTGAGGTGACGTCTCACCATACTCCCTTACAAGCGCACACGTGGCCATCATCAACGGTTGGGAAGCGTTGTCGCTTGCGTTTCCCCTATACATTAACCCTTCAAAATGTTACGCTCCCTTCACAGTTCCATTACCTTTGCGCGTCTCTTTCGAATACTTTGTTCTCTTTCTTCCTCAAACCAACCTCCTCGCCTCACTTCATCGATCGCCTCAAGGTTCGTCTTCTATTTTTTAACTGCTTTTAACTTGTCACATTATTCAAATACTTTAGAAGAAAACCCTATATCCATGGGCTCCTAGTAATCTTTTAGAAGAAACCTCTGAGTTCACCACCCATGTGAAGATAGTGTTGTATAGGAAAAGTGAACATCCCAAAAAGAAATGTCTCTTTAGTAGGGAGGATGATAAATTTGTTAAGGTGGTACCATGTAGGGTAGATGAACCTGTTTGCTGCGATGAGTCATCGGACCCAAATGGCCCATTCTGTTTCTTCTACTCCACCGTATTCAAGAAACTCCTCCTTCGCCTACCCTTATACCACTTCGAAAGAGCCCTCCTCACAGAAATCAACATCGCCCCTACGCAGCTACACCCAAATAGTTGGGCGTTTGTTCGAGGATTTTCTATCTTGTGCCAGCACTTTGGCCATCTGCCATCAGTGGAAGTGTTCTTATACTTCTTTGAAGCCAAACGATCAGGTCTGGAGTTGTGGCTGAGCTTCAACGGGGTTGCTGGGAGAGTTTTGTTGACCCTCTTCCAACAATCATACAAAGGCTTCAAGGGCAAATTTTTCAAAATCCACTACAAGGACAACGATCCAACCCTCCTAAACAACTTCCCTCTATACTGGACTGAGGAACCCAAATTTCAAAAACCTAAGCGCCTAGAAGACATGCCCCAACAAGAATAAGAGGTGTGCCTCTTCCTCTCCAAACTTGAGGTGGTGTTTAACACCGTTGAACTGATAAAGAACGAGTACTGCCCTTCAGAACTTAAGGCGTACATTGGTATCCCCCTTCCCTTTACTTCCGCTAATCATATCTTCATGTGTGTGAGTTTGCTGAATTTTTCTTTACTTCTGTTCTCATGCAAGCAGTATGTTGGATGCCCAAAAAAAGAACAAACATAGCTTCTTTGGCCAAGCAAAAGAAGGCCACCCCAGCCCCTTCTGCCAAGGACCAAAAACTGAAAGCATTGGTCGAAATCGTCCCTTCTAGAGACGAAGAAATATGTTCTGGACTCGTCTTCAAAAGAAGACAAACAGATGTTGTTGCAACTTTTGCCCATTCTGTCTCGGACGACCGAGCTCCTTCGTACCGGGACTCTCCACCTAGCGCTTCCCCTCCTCGTGATATTGCAGTGCAGGAGGGCAGAGGAGAAAATGCCTCAGAGGAAGGACAGTGGGATCCCTCCTCAGACTCAGCTTCCTTACTTCAAAGAATGTTGTTTTCCTCCAAAGTTAAAGGAAGACTTAAAAACCTAGAGGAGGGCCCATTGATGGAGCACACTACAAGGCAAATGGGAGAAACCCTAGTTGAAAATTGTCTTCTCCTTTTCGAGTTGTGGAAAGCGAAGGAACCAGCCAATGAGGATTTCAATGTGGTTCTTGCCAATACAATGGTGAGCAGCGATCAGGGTTACCTGAGCTCTCTGAGCAAGAGGTATTCACGTATGAATCACTATGAACCTTTATGCTCCCTAAAGGAAGATTTCACTGTGGTTCGTGCCAATACAATGGCGAGCGGCGATCAGGGTTACCTAAGCTCTCTGAGCAAGAGGGGCTCACGCCTGCATCGTTATGAACCTTTCTGCTCTCTAAAGGAAGATTTTTTATGTTATCAAAGTATACTACAAGCATATTTTTCAAATAACCTTTTATTGGGCGACCTCATTAAAAAACCCTGATAAGGGAAAAAGAGTGTCCCCTTAAACGTTCATACTGCATACAATAGCATATTTAACTGAAATAAAACTTAAGATTGGCCTCATTCCATGTTCGGGGAATAATCCTGCCTTCCAAGGTCTCGAGTTTATACGCTCCGTTTCCAAGCACCTTTATCACGCAGAATGGGCCAGTCCATTTGGGAGACAACTTATTCTCCAACTGATAGAGGTGAGCCTTTCGCATTACCAGGTCGGCGACCTCGATAGTTCGAGGTCTCAGCTTGGACATCTGCTTATATTCCACCCTTCTTTTCAAGGCTTCGACCTTGATGCGCGCTTCTTCTCTCACCTTGTCAAGCAGGTTTAAATTCACCTTCCTTTCTTCGTTAGACTCCTCGGCCACGAAGTTCTGGAATCGCAGTGAACTTTCCTAGATCTCGACGGGAATCATAGCATTTGACCCATACACCAGGCTAAAAGGTGTCTCCTTGGTGGTGGATTAGGGAGTGGTGTGGTAAGCCCACACAATTTGAGGAACCTCGTCTGCCCAAATTCCCTTGGCTTTCTCCAGCCTCCTCTTTAGGCCTCTGAGCAGGACTCGGTTAGCAGATTCAACCTGCCCATTAGTCTGAGGATGCTCTACCGAGGCGAACACCTGACTGATGTCGAGCTTTGTGCATAGCTTGCCTAGCTGCTAACTTGAAAACTGCATGTCATTGTCAGACACTAAACGCTTTGGGATTCCAAAACGGCAAACGACGTTGTTCCACATGAAGTGTTGAACCTTGTGAGTTGTTATATGTGCGACAGGCTTGGCTTCTATCCACTTGGTGAAGTACTCGATGGCTACCACCAGGTACTTCATCGGGCGAACTGCTAAGGGAAATGGACCCAGGATATCAATCCCCCATGTGTGGAAAGGCTATGGGTTGTGGATCGATCGCAACTCCTTCGGGGGCGCATGATACCAATCGGCGTGTTGTTGGCACTGTTTGCACCGTTGTGCGTACCTCGTGCAGTCCTCACTCATGGTCGGCCAGTAATACCTTGCTCGAAAAGCCTTTGATGAGAGAGCTCGTCCACCAATGTGACTCCCACAAATACCTTCATGGAGCTCAGCCATAATATGTGTGCACTGCTCATCGCTCACACAGGACAAGATAGGGTGAGTGTAGCCATGCCTGAACAACTTTCCATCCACCAGGGTATATCTGCCTGCATTCTTCTTAATGATTCTGGCCTCCGTTGGCTCTTGCGGGAGTAGAGCATCAGCTAGGTAACGCCTATAAGGTGTCATCCAGGTCTCACTCACGTCGACTAGGCAAACATCTGATGATTCTCCCCCTGACGAGTCGTAAACACTTACCTTGGACACTCACTTGTTGGACCTCTTCCACACAGCCTATGGTGGTCCTGGGCGCTTCTAAGGTTTCCTGGATAATTTTCCTCTATCAGCCCCCCTGCCTGAGTTGGCCTGCTTAACCCAGGTGCCAATGTCCGATCACCGAGCGCCGAACCCAGCGCTCTGGTCCAGTACAATAAACATTTTTTAAACCTTCTTATAAATACTCAAAATTCAATCAAGCTAAACATGAATAAACTCCAATACATAATTTAAGAAACAGTTGTATACAAATTAAAAGTAAATCATATTACACAATGGAAATTATTGTAAACAAGTTAAAAGAGTCAAATTTGTTATATAATTCAACAGACAACTAATTTTCTTCTACACTATCATGTGTAATGTGATCTCCTTTATGATGTCCACTCGTAGTAGGATCCGAAGGGCCTAACATGGGATTATTCATTTGAATGTGTTGTAAGATGAGTTGCATCTACTTATCTTATTTGCGCATGTGTTCACTTTATTGTTCATGATTTTTCATCAATTGCTTCATCTTTTCTTCTAATGTCCTCTCCTTGGCATTTTTTGCCATAAGTTCGGCATTTTGCTTATGAACAGTCTCATACATTTGTTCTATTTAATGGACTACTAGGGCTTGGCTTGTAGCAGGGTGAGCACTTGTGGAACTATTAAACCTTTTGGTTAATACACCAAGTCCATAGACATTCCAGTTTTTATTTCCACCTCCAACAACATCAATGTATATTTCATTGTCATCAGTGGAGGCAACATGAGATTTTTACGAAGATGAGTCTTCAAGCATATGCTATTGTTGGGCTTACGTTGCTTATATTTCTCCTAAAAATGAAGTCAAATTGATTATTGTGAAAAAAACATATACTAAAAATTAAATTATAACTTAAAGTTTAAACATATTGCAAGGTCGCGGGTCTTGTCATTAACCTATTTATTTCTTCGTTCTCTCTACAACTTCACAAGCAGTTGGTTGTCGTTCAAGCTCCTTGGTCTACATAAATTTAATGAAAAGATATAATTAAATAACTAAGTCTAATCAACTACATTGTCAGACTCATACTCAGGTGTAAGAGAGTCTTGTATCAGTTAAGGTTGATTCATAGTTGGCTCTGTAGAAAAGGTAGTAGGAACTTATTCTCCTACATGATGTTCAACATCTTATTCATGAAGTGGGGGAAGTGGGGGTTCTTCATAGATAGGATAGGTAGACTCCATAGTTGTTGGAAGAACAAATGAATGGGGTATGTTGGTGTTGGGTAAAGATATTGTTAGAATTGTATGCCTAAAACAAGAAGGGGTGAATTGTTTTCAAACGTTTTTCACAAACTTTGAAAGTATAGAGAAAGCCTATGAAGAATCAAATCCAAAGGAATGAGAATGCACAAATCACAAAACTGTTTAAGTTGATTTCCAAAAAATTAACTAATTGTTTATGCGAATCAACCGATTGTTTTTATCAACAGCTTATAAAAAATTACCGTTCAAACAGTTTTAAGGAGTGAGGGATAGAGAGATTCACACAAAATGTTTATATTGGTTCACTCTTACACCAAGAGCTACATCCAGTCCCTAGAATCCACTAAGTAATCAACCACGTATTAAAAAACACAATTACCAAAGAGGTGATCTTGAACCCTTCAAGAACACTCACCCTTTTTTATACATAATCACTACAAGTCAGAACACCCTTTGACTGTAGACACCAGTACCTTACAAGTTTTACAAATATGAAATGAATACAAGCAAGAACAAGAAAGATCACACCTGATATAGAAGGATTACAGCAGTTTCCTATTCCACTCTTAACCAAAACAAAGCCTTAAGCAATCTTGAAAAACTTATTAATCTTTTTGGTAATCTGATCTTTGTATTTTAAGAGATGTAAACACCAGTTATATAGTCTCAAAAATAGTCGTTTAAGACTTTTAATCAAGGGCCAAAACAGTTTAGAAACATAGAAAACAGATTTACCAGACTTCACAAATTTTGTTAAGATTTTTAAAAAACAATCGATTGAAAACTCGATTCAACCGATTGAATTGGCCTTGATTGTGAGGTCAGCTAATTTCAGCTTTTTCAAATCCTTTTCAAAACCACTAAGTGTAAAAAAACCGATTGAAACGATAAATCAACAAGTTGTTCTTCACTACTTTGAAAAACATTTTTCTTTTGAAAGAACTTGATTGATCCAAAGTTGGATTAAGCTAAAAGTGGATTGACAAATTCTAATCTACCCAGAACTCATGCCCATAAGCATCAACCTAGCCTTCAAGCAATATTCATAGATTTGGAGACATTAAAGTTTTAAGTTCAATAGATATGTCACCAACACGAACACCTCGACCACCATGATTAGGTAGTCTACGCACCACCTCTACCCCTTGGGAGTCCTCTGCAAGTGAAATGTATTTCATATATAAGATGTAATACAATAATCAAAGTGGATCAATCAATTTTGAATAAATAAATAAAGTAATCATGATCAAAAGACTCAAACCTAATATTTTTTTTTTTTTTGCAACCAAATATGTCAATTTTCTACAAACAAATAAAGTAATCGTAATAAAAAAAAACTCAGTAATTTCATATGAATTTTAACAGAGATACAGTCTACAATACAGAATATTGGTCTTAGAAGAATAATAGAAAAAGAGATCAATACAAAAACTTATTAGGGACAGTTGTTTAGATCACACATATTGCACAAAACAAAGGATATGAACAATAAAAGGACTTTGGTTTTCACCAGTACATATTTGCAATTTGTAACCTAAATAATATTCACATATTGAAGCCAAGGGCTCAGAGTAACAACTTGTAGTACATTCAGTTACGACTCTTATTGATGATCATCATGTGGAGGTTTATGCTCTTGTGGTTGTACCATCTTTGTCGCGTCCTACCTCTTCTCGGAGGGCTAAATCACCTAGGAATACTAAAGCATCAATTAAGACTCCTATTGATGGTCATCATGAGGAGGTCTCTGCTATTGTGACTGTACCATCTCCATTGCGTCATACCTCCCCTTGGAAGGCTAAATCTCTTGGGGATGTTAAAGCACTACTCCTCAATAATGATATGTTGGTCCTGCAAATCACTTTTCCTCTCTTGATGGTTTGGAAACTACATATGTGGAAGGTGATCCTCATATGGTGCGTCAATTATTCTGACTGTCATTGTTGAATTTAATTCTGACCATATCACTATTGAAAATCGGGTCGTCTCCAAATTTTGGGTTGATCTTAATGAGATGGAAGAGCATGCCAATGATACTGGGGAGGAAATAGTTCACACTAAAAGAAAACCAAGGAGACCACCTAAGGGGACTGGTAAATCCAAAAAAACTGCTAAGGCAGTTATGTCTACAACATCGCAATGAAGGTCTCTTCCTTTTTCTGAAATGTTAGAGGACTGGGAAACCACAAAACTGTGGAGATGTTGATTAGTTTACTTAAACTACATAAACTCCTCTTGGTTCTTCTTGTTGAACCTACGATTTCGTACACTAATGCTTTCTATATCCTTTTCAAATATGATAATATGCATTTGGTGGCTACGTCTCCTATTATTAATAAAGCTGCTAAGCTTTGATGTTTATCGATTCCTAATCTTATATTAAATTATATATAGATAATAAATTTATATTAAATTTCATGGAAAATTTGAGGAAAAGAGAAACAAAATTCAAAATGTCTAAAGACTAGGTTAGTTGAGCATCAAAACCAACACTGAAGCTAGGAGAAAGAGCTCGCCATTGGAAGAAGGTAGCCTAAGCATCCATTTCCCATTGAACATAATGTTAACATATTTAGTTTTTTTTGTTTTAAGTTATTGGGCTTTGTTTGTTTGGCCCAACTTGCACGGCAGATTGCCAAAAAGCATGTTTGGAGGTTTTGTTATATGTCCGAGGTTCAGGATGAGAATTGATAGAGGAAATAATATTTCTAAATTTTGTAAGACAAGTAATTATGAATAGGATATCTACTACTTACAGTGTTTGTTGCAGTGTGGAAATCTGCAAGATAGGTAGGTTGTCAATGAGGACAAGTTGATCTTCTTGGAAATTGGGGTGAGGTGCTTCCTGGAGATGCAGGCAGTGATAATTCTGGTGGAGGTGCAATGTTGGATGCAGGAGCATAGGCACTATTTGTTGGAAGATCAGAGGATAATGAGGCTGGTGGAGGGACAGTATTGGGTGCAGGAATAAAGGCACATGGCTCGGCAGGAGGTGCAGTATCAGAAAAAAAAATCAAAAGCAAAATTATATGCGTTAGAAATAGGGAGAGATAAGGTGTTAGGGTCCTTAGGCAAGCCACTGTCCAATTTATATGGAAAGTGGTTTTCATGAAAGATTACATGTCTTGATATCTCTATGCTATGAAACTTTAAATTTAAAATAATGTAACCTTTTGTATTTTGCAGGAAGCCAAGAAAAATATCTTTGATAGATCTATCATCTAATTTTTTTTCCTATGTGCAGTAATGGTACTAGCATAACAAAGACAACCAAACACTTTTAAAAAGGAAATGTCATACGGTTTTTCAAACAACTTTCCATGAGGAGTGATGTTATTAAGTAATGGAGTAGGAATAGCATTTATTATGAAAGTAGCATGATTTGCAACAAATTCCCAAAAAATAGGAGGAAGATTTGCTTCAAAAAGTAAAGTCCGGGTTACATTTAGTATGTGTTGATGTTTACGTTCTACAATGCCATTTTGTTGTGGTGTTTCAACACAAGATTTTTTATGTATAATTCCATTTGAAGCATAAAAATTTGA